>OIYS01000276.1_pt1 | contig 38419 bp, 28 predicted proteins | sample 1588271 | NCBI WGS metagenome assembly OIYS01 (sample SAMN03283286) | human gut metagenome | biome: human-associated habitat; material: feces | host: Homo sapiens | place: Peru | collected 2012
AGAACTCAATCACTTTTTCTATTCTTTTGGTCTCACATCTATTGTAACGCTACAACGTCGAATACCCTCTTTACAAAAAAGCAATTGACACGCCGAAGCGAATTGAATATAATATTAAGGTATGACGGCATTGGTATGCGCCTGCGCGAGAGCGGCACGGTGCAGCTTTCCGTGCGGCAGTATCTATTAGTATCTATTCGGGTCGGGGAGCGATTTCCTCGGTCAACGTACAAATATCAGGATAAAGAGGCAAAGGCATGTCAGAAAATCTGAAAACGGCAAAATTCGGAGGCAGCTCGCTCGCAGAAGCGGGACAGTTCCGCAAGGTAATTGATATAATCAGGGCAGACCCGTCGCGGCGATATATCGTCGCTTCCGCGCCCGGTAAGCGCTACAGCGGCGACTTTAAGGTAACCGACAAGCTTTACGAGTGCTACGAGCTCGCTTCGCGCGGCAACAACATAGACGAGGTATACCATCAGTTCGAGAACAGATACCGCGACATCGTTGAGGGTCTCGGAATGGACTATTCGCTCGACGAGGAGTTCAAGCGCATAAAGATGTCGGTCATTCACAATGCGGGGCGCGACTATGCAGCGAGCCGCGGAGAGTATCTGAACGCGAAGATACTCGCGGAATATCTCGGATACGAGTTTATCGACGCGCGCGAGGTCATCTTCTTCCATGAGAACGGAACGCTCGATACCGAGCGCACCTACGCCACCATGGCAGAGCGGCTGCGCGGCGTAGAGCGTGCGGTCATTCCGGGCTTCTACGGCTCGATGCCGAACGACACGATAAGAACCTTCAGCCGCGGCGGCTCGGACATCACGGGCGCTATCGTCGCCCGCGCTACCTGCTCGGACCTCTATGAGAACTGGACCGATGTTTCGGGCGTGCTGATGGCAGACCCGCGCATCGTTGACGACCCCAAGGTAATAGACACCATCACCTACAACGAGCTGCGCGAGCTCTCGTACATGGGTGCGACCGTGCTGCACGAGGACGCTATCTTCCCCGTACGTCTGATGGGCATCCCGATCAATATCAGAAACACCAACAAGCCCGAGGACCCCGGCACGATGATCGTCGCGACCGCAGAGGGCGCGGGCAAGAACGTCATTACGGGTATCGCGGGCAAGCCCGGCTTCTCATCCATCACCATCGAAAAGGACATGATGAACTCCGAGGTCGGCTTTACACGCAAGGTGCTGTCGGTACTTGAGAGTGAGGGCATCTCGTTCGAGCACATGCCGTCGGGAATAGACACGCTCAGCATCATTCTTGCCACCCCCGTGCTTGAAGGCAAAAAGGAGCGCATCCTGCGCGCCGTCTGCGACGCGGTAAGCCCCGACAGCGTTTTTGTCGAGGACAGCATTGCGCTGATTGCGGTCGTCGGACGCGGAATGAGAAGCACCAAGGGTACTGCGGCGAGAACACTCGACGCGGTCGCGGGCGCGGGCATCAACCTTGTAATGATAGACCAGGGCTCGAGCGAGCTGAATATCATTCTCGGCGTCAAGGAAGCTGAGCTGCAAAAGACCATCGCCGCTATCTACAACGAATTCGGAAACCGAAAATAACAGACAAATAAAAAAGGACCCGTACACTGCACGGCTTTCATGCGGCATACGGGTCCTTTGCCTATTCTGTTGTCGCCGTCACGCGCCCCGCAAAGAGGGTGCCGTTTGCAGCGGCTGTGCACAGCGCTTTGTCACGTCTGAAATATACGCTTTCCTGCGCCTGCGGCGCGTGCTTTATTCTGCCGACGGCAGCTTTAGTCCGCTGACAGCGTGCGCCGACAGCGTGCTCTTATTTTGCCGACAATATGTGATTTATCTCGTCAAGCGAATCGGCAAAGGATATACCCGACTGACGCTCCGCCGAGGAAAGCCCCTTTTCGGTCATGTGCCCGAGCAGCGCTCTCAGGCTCTCGTAGTAGCCGTCGAGATTATAGAGAATGCAGGGTGCGTCGAGCTTTCCCATGCAGACGCGCGCCATTATCTCGGATATCTCTTCAAGCGTGCCCGTTCCGCCGGGGAAAGCGATAAAAGCATCGCCCAGCTCAAGCATCTTCGCCTTTCGCTCGGACATATCCGATGTGACGATGAGCTCGCTGAGCCCGTTATGCTGCACATCCTCCTCTACGAAAAACCGCGTCTCCACACCGATGACCCTGCCGCCCGCCGACAGAACACTGTCCGCAAGCTCTCCCATCAGCCCCGTGCGCGAGCCGCCGTACACGAGAGTATTGCCGCTCTCACCAATCCATCTGCCGAGCGACTTGACCGCCCTGCCGAGCGCGGGGTCGTTGCCCTCACTCGCGCCGAGATATACCGTTATATTCATATGCTGCATCCCCTTCACCGTGTCTGTATCGCGGCCGCGCGGAAAAGCATCCGCCGCATGACCGCCGCGACTATTATATCACAAAGCAGCACGGCTTTCAACCGCTGAAGCAATAGTAAAATATCGGCGATATTCGCAAAATCACCGACATATCTCGCCCGATTCTCATCGGAATCTCGTCAATCTCGCCCGAATCTCCTCAAAATCTCATCAATATCTCCTCAAACAAATGACGAGATGATGAGATTTAATCAAACGGTATGCCCGTAAAATGGCTCGCTGCACCTCGGCGTTTCCGAGTGCGGTCAGAGTCTGTTCAAAATATCTGCGATATCCCCCTGCGTATAGAACAGCCGCTTTTTATCAATGCCCGCGCCGTCACGATGCGCCGACTCAGCACCGCGCTGATGGGAAGAATAAGAGGAAACTACCGATTTATTCTCGGATTCAATCTTATTCTCATCGTCTGCGGCGTTACGGGTCTTATACAGCCTACCCTCTCGGCACTGCTGCATAACGCCTCTACGCTCGGCATCAGTCTGCGCAGAATGACCGACCTGCTCCATGAAGAGGATGCGAAGCATGCGGCTCTGCCCGAACCGCGCAGAGCGTGAGATCGCGCGTGATAAGTAAATAAGAAAATTGAAATCCCCGTGCTTTACCGCCGTCTGAGCGATAAAGCACGGGGATTTTGTTGTGCGGGGGAATGCCGACACTGCGAATATCGTCTAATCAGAGCGTCAGTCGCTTTTTCTTTGACCATGCAGGGCGCAACGAACAATGCGGAGCATTGTTCAAAAGTTAACAAATAGAAACGACGTTATCACTGCAAATTCAAGTAAATCAAAGCCTTAGCCACTTTTTCTTTGTGCGAGCAGGGCGCAAAGAAAAAGTTAACAAAAAGAAACGCCGATACAAGGGCTACGCGCCCTTGACCCCGCCGCCTTTTAAAAAAGGCGGACGAAAACTTCAATCTGCTTGCTGCCTTAGTCCATACGCAATGGCGGGTAAGACCTTTACTCTGCAATCGTTCCGCTGCTCTGCCAGAGAAAACAGTCCACAGTTACAAAGTTTTCGCCAGGCCTTTTTCAAAAGGCCGCGTTCCCCTTCCCCGCGTACTCCTCCCATGCGGGCTCAGTTTATAGCGGTGACCTTATATCCCTGATCCTCGACCGCCTTTTTCATCGTATCGTCGGACACGTCGCCCGCGAGTGTCACGACAGCGGTGCCCGCCTCATGGCTGACCTCAGCGGAGGTCACGCCGTCGAGTGCTTCAAGTGCATTCTTTACGTGCATCTCGCAGTGCCCGCACATCATACCTTCAATTGTAACAGTCTTTTTCATAGTTTTGTTCTCCTTTGTTTCTGTTTTGATTTCCGTCGAATTTTTATCTGCATCCGAGCCGCGGATATTACGGTCGCGGCGCGGGTCATACAGCTTGAACAGGTTGAGCCGCAGTGCGTTTGAAACAACGCTGAAGCTCGAAAGGCTCATTGCAGCCGCGCCGAACATGGGGTTAAGCTGCAGTCCGAGCAGGTGAATAAACACACCCGCCGCGAGCGGTATACCGATAATATTATAGATAAACGCCCAGAACAGATTCTCGTGAATATTTCTCAGCGTCGCGCGGCTGAGTCTTATTGCCGCGGGAACATCTGAGAGTCTACTCTTCATAAGCACCACATCCGCTGCATCTATCGCGACATCCGCGCCCGCGCCGATGGCTATGCCGATATCCGCCGCAGTCAGTGCGGGAGCGTCGTTTATGCCGTCGCCGACCATTGCGACCCTGCCCGTCTTTTGCAGCTCGCGGACAGCGTCCGCCTTTCCGCCGGGCAGCACTCCCGCGATGACCTCGTCGACGCCCGCCATAGCGCCCACAGCCTTTGCGGTGCGCTCGTTATCGCCCGTCAGCATGACAACGCGGATACCCATTCCGCGCATCTCGGATATAGCCTGAGCACTGTCCTCCTTGACCGTATCCGCGACCGCGATGATGCCGCACAGTCTGCCGCCGCGAGCGAAGAACAGCGGGGTCTTGCCCTCGCCCGAAAGTCTGTCGGCGCATGCGCGAAGCTCATCGGGCACCTCAACATTATCCGAAATAAATCTGCCGCTGCCGCCGACAAACGTCTGACCGCCGAGCTCGCCCGTCAGTCCGTTACCGGGCAGCGCGCTGAAGCTATCAAGCTCCGCCGCCTCAATACCGCGCTCCGCCGCACGGCTGCTCACCGCACGCGCAAGCGGATGCTCGCTGCGCCGCTCAAGCGTATATGCGAGTGCAAGCAGTTCATCCTCGCCGACTCCCTCTGCGGGGATGATATCGGTCACGGTCGGCTCGCCGCGCGTTATCGTGCCGGTCTTATCGAGCGCGACCGTCCGCGTCTTGCCCGTATTTTCAAGCGAAACGGCGGTCTTGAACAGTATTCCGTGTCTTGCGCCGACGCCGTTTCCGACCATTATCGCAACGGGTGTTGCGAGTCCGAGCGCGCACGGACAGCTGATAACGAGCACCGAAATTCCGCGCGCAAGCGCATATCCGACCGACTGACCAGCGATGAGCCACGCAGCGACGGTTATCGCCGCTATCGTGATAACGGTCGGCACGAAAACGCCCGAGACCTTATCCGCGACCTTTGCTATCGGTGCTTTTGTCGCCGCAGCGTCGCTGACCATTGCGATTATCTGCGACAGAGTCGTATCCTCGCCTACTCTGCGCGCCTCGCAGCGGATAAAGCCCGACTGATTCAGCGTTCCCGCCGAAACGGCGCTGCCCTCCGACTTATCTACGGGGATGCTCTCGCCCGTAAGCGACGATTCGTCCACCGCACTGCTTCCGCTGAGCACGACGCCGTCAACCGGGATACTCTCACCCGGGCGGACGACGAACACGTCTCCCCGCACGACCTCCGCTATCGGAACGGTCTTTTCAGCGCCGTCACGCTCGACCGTCGCGGTCTGCGGCGCAAGTTGCATCAGCCCGCGCAGCGCGTCGGTGGTCTTGCCCTTTGAACGCGCCTCGAGCATCTTTCCGACCGTTATCAGTGCGAGTATCATCGCCGCCGACTCGAAATAGAATTCGTGCATATACGACATGACCGCGTCCGCGTCGCCGCGCACCTGAGCGGCGGTCATTGCGAACAGCACAACCGTGCTGTAGCCGAACGCCGCAGTCGAGCCGAGCGCGACAAGCGTGTCCATATTCGGCGCGCGATGCCACAGAGCGCGATAGCCGCTGATAAAGAATTTCTGATTGATGACCATTACCGCCACCGTGAGCAGCAGCTGCAAAAGTCCCATCGCCACATGATTCCCGTCAAAGAACGACGGCAGCGGCCAGCCCCACATCGTGTGTCCCATGGAAACGTACATCAGCACCGCAAGAAAGCCGAGCGATGCTATCAGCCGCCGTTTGAGAACGGGCGTTTCTCTGTCCTTCAGCGCGTCGTCGCCCGCCGCGGCAGACGCACCGACCGTCACGCCCGACTCGCCGCGCCGCTTCGGCTCTGCTCCGTAGCCCGCGTCACGCACCGCCGCAACTATCGCATCGGCGCTCGCCGTGCCCTCAACGCCCATCGAGCCCGTCAGCAGACTGACCGAGCAGGACGTTACCCCGGGAACGGCGGAGACCGCCTTTTCGACCCGCGCGCTGCACGCCGCGCAGCTCATTCCCGTTACCGTATATTGCTCCAAATTTATCGTCTCCTCTCCTCTTGCCCCACGAAAAATGCGGAGGCAGTTGTCCGCGGCTGTCGGCTCAGATCGCCCGCCGCCGTGTTTTTCACTTCATGAGTCTGCCGAGCGTCTGCATCAGCTCGTCTATGACCTCGTCTTTTCCCGCGCGTATATCGCGGGCGACGCAGCCGTGTATGTGGCTTGAAAGCAGCTCGCGGTTGAACGCGCTAACCGCCGCATTTACCGCCGCAGACTGAATGAGAATGTCCGCGCAGTAGGCGTTGTTCTCTACCATTCCGCGGATGCCGCGTATCTGCCCTTCGATTCGATTCAGTCGGTGTATCAGCTTCTGCCGCTCACGCTCAGACCGCTCGGTCTTTTTCCCGCAGCAGCTATGCTCGGTATCGCCGCAGCAGTCGGAACCGCCCGCGCCGCTCTCGACAGCATCACCGCAGCAAGCAGAGCCTCCCGTGCTGTGCTCGACGGCATCACCGCTATCCGCACATCCGCACGCTTCCGCTTCGCGACCGACAGCAGCCGCTATATTTTCATTTTTCTCGGTATACTCCTCCCCACCGCAGTGGGGGCATGCCTTTTCATATGTCATATCATCGCTCCTTATACCCCCTCGGGGTATCTTGATTATATACCCCTATAGGGTATATGTCAATAGGCAAAACACATTTTTTCAAAAAAAGAATGCGACGGGAGCAGCGCCGCATTCTTAGCATTTCTCATTACCGTATTCTTTATTCCATGTGCATACAGTTGATATTTATTCACACATATGATATAATTAATATATACAGTCGGACAATCACACAAGGAGCGTAATATGTCATGGAAAACTCCCCCGATACGCTGAACACAATGAAGGACACATTTTTCAGTGCGCTTCTCTTTTCCGTCATTCTTTCTGTCATCCTGCTTGCTGCGGGAACAGCGCTGCTTTTATTCCTTATATCCAAATACAATAATTCTACCTATTACAAGCGAACGAGACTGCCGTTTTTTTCGCTTTTTCGCCTCAGCATAATAGGCGACGAAGACGATTCCGAATCGCTCGGCTACTACGGCGAGTATCGGATATATAAAAAGCTGCGATATTTAGAAAATCGCGGTGCAGAATTTCTATTCAATTTATATCTGCCGAAACCCGACGGCGGGACATCGGAAGTTGATGTCGTTATGATATGCGAGAAAGGCATCTTTGTTTTTGAAAGCAAGAATTACAGCGGATGGATATTCGGAGATGAAGGCAAACCGATGTGGTATCAAACACTTTCGGTCGGCAACGGAAAGAGCCGAAAAAACTCCTTCTATAATCCCGTCGCGCAAAACCGCAACCACATCAAATATCTCAGGCAATATGTTCGAGACGATATACCCGTATATTCCGTGATAGTTTTTTCGCAGCGATGCACGCTGAAAAAAATCACGGTAAACAGTGCTGACACATACGTCAGAAAGCGGAACGACCTACCCATCCTTGTATCGGATATATGTCTCCGTTCAAAAGGCAGTTCTCTCGGCAAAGGCGAAATTGCAGACTTGTACAAAAAGCTGTCGAAATACATGAACGCAAGCAGCGAGGTCAAAGAAGAGCACGTAAACAGCATAAAGCATAGGCATGCCGCACATAAAGCAGGATACGGCAAAGAGGTACATAAACATACTGCCGCACAGGTCGAAAAATTCCGTACGCAAGAGGATTTGCAGTACACGGCAGACAGCGATGGTGCGCACAATGAGGTACAGGCACAGAGCAGCGAACAGATTCAAAGCAGCGACCCGCACGCCCGCCCTGAGCCTATCTACCCGCGCTGCGGCGGCAGACTCGTAATGCGAACCGCAGCAAGGGGCACGCACGCAGGCGAGACATTCTACGGCTGCAGCAATTACCCTAAATGCAGGTTCATGAGAAGCGTAAGTCACGAACAGCTGCATGAAGCACCGCCGCAATAAACAGTAACGGCAGACGGACCGATAGTTCGTCTGCCGTTTTTCATCCGATTTACGCTTGATGGTGTGATAGCCGCGTCGCGTAAATATCATCCGTGCGGCATGCCGCAGCTCGGTATATTCATCTCGGTGCCGCTGCGGACTTCACCCCAGCGCCACATCGAGTGCCATCATCAGGACAAAGCCGAGGGTGAACGAGAGCGTTCCGACGGCGCTGCGCAGATCGGGCACAAGCTCCTCGACCACCACGCACATCATCGCCCCCGCAGCAAAGCTGAGCAGATACGGCATCAGCGGCGCGACGAAGGCGAGCGCAAGCAGCGGGAGCGCGGCAGCGATGGGCTCGACAATGCCCGAGAGCACACCGACGAGAAACGCGCGCAGCCGTCCGCGTTCGCACAGCGGCATCGAGACGATAGCCCCCTCGGGAAAGTTCTGTATCGCTATGCCGAGCGCAAGCGAAAATGCACCCATGAGTGACAGCTCGGTACCGTGCATGAGAAAGCCGGCATACGCCACGCCGACCGCCATGCCCTCGGGTATGTTGTGCAGCGTTACGGCAAAGGCGGTCATTCCCGCGCTGCCGCGCCGCGACAGCATCGGTGCGACCTTGCCTATGACGCAGATAAACAGCGCGCCGAGCACAAAGCCGACCGCTGCGGGCATAAACGCAAGCGCACCGAGCTGCTCGGAATCCGCGATAGACGGCAGCAGTAGACTCCACACCGACGCCGCCGTCATGACCCCCGCCGACAGCCCCGACAGCACCTCACGCACCCGCTCCCCCGGCTCACGCGCGAGCAGAAAAACGCACGCCGCACCGAGCGACGTTCCGATAAAGGGGATTATTATCCCCCAAAGCACTTCTTTCATATTTTCAGCCTTTCCCTTCCGTTTTGCGGCGACACATGCGGCGCGATTGCCGCAGGCGGCACCACCGCACCAAATAGGCACGCCGTGTACGCATCGCCGATCATCCGTAATCGGTCACCTATATTCTATGCAGGCGAAGAGTTCACCGTTACCGCGCGCGGAACAAAGGCTGAAAATAATAAAGGAGCTGAAAGAGCACATCGCCCTCACAGCTCCGAAAATGTATCCGCTCACGCGCATGCGCACTCATACATACGCATTTGCGCCGATTCGGCATGCCGACACACCGTGCGCTCAGACCATCCGACAAGCCTCACAGCTGTCGCAGTCGGGGAACAGCTTTTTGTCGTACTCGATGCCGTTCTTGTCGTAGTAATCCTTTATCGCCGACTTTATAGCCTCCTCCGCGAGCACCGAACAGTGCAGCTTGTGCGCGGGCAGACCGCCGAGCGCGTCAACGACCTCCTTGTTAGTCAGTGCAAGCGCCTCCTCGACCGTCTTTCCCTTTATCATCTCGGTGGCGATGGAGGACGAAGCTATCGCGCTGCCGCAGCCGAAGGTCTCGAAGCGAACATCGGTTATAACTCCGTTTTCTATCTGCAGCTGCATCTTCATTATGTCGCCGCATTTTGCGTTGCCGACCTCTCCCTCTGCGTCGGGATGCTCAAGCGTTCCTACGTTGCGGGGGTGCATAAAATGATCCATTACGGTTTCGGTATACAGTGCCATATCATTTATCTCCTTATCTATTTCACAGAATAAAGCTCTTTTTGCCGCTGACGAGATCCGACCATACGGGGGACATATTCCTAAGCCGCTCAACGACGGCGGGAACAGCCTCGATTATCTTGTCTATCTCCTCCTCGGTGTTGCCCGCGTCAATCGTAAGACGGAGCGAACCGTGCGCCACCTCGTGCGGTCTGCCTATCGCGAGCAGAACATGGCTCGGGTCAAGTGAGCCGGATGTGCACGCGCTGCCCGAAGAAGCGCAGATGCCGCTTGCATCAAGCAGAAGCAGCAGGCTCTCGCCCTCAATGCCCTCAAAGCAAAAGCTAACATTACCCGGCAGACGGTTAACGGGGTCGCCGTTCAATGCCGAATGCGGTATGCGCGACAGCCCCGCGATGAGCTTGTCACGCAGAGCGGTAACGTATGCCGAATCCTGCTCCATATGCTCACACGCATACTCAAGCGCTGCCGCCATACCGACGATGGCGGGCATGTTCTCGGTACCCGCACGCTTTCCGCGCTCCTGCGCGCCGCCCTCGATGATATTAGTCAGCGCAATGCTGCGGCGGGCATACAGAACGCCTACGCCCTTAGGACCGTGAAACTTGTGCGACGATATCGCCGCAAGGTCGATATTCTGCTCGACAACGTTGATGGGCAGATGCCCCGCAGCCTGAACCGCGTCGGTATGAAAGAGCACTCCGCGCTCCCTGCACACCTTGCCTATCTCGGCGACGGGCATGACCGAGCCTATCTCGTTGTTCGCGTACATGACGCTGACAAGGCAGGTATCCTCTCTTATCGCATCCGCGACCTGCTGCGCCGTGACCGTTCCGAGCGTTCCGACGGGAAGCAACGTCACCTCAAACCCCTGCTTTTTCAGCTTTTCGAGCGTGTGGAGCACCGCATGATGCTCAAAGGCGGTCGAAATGATGTGCTTCTTTCCGCGCCGCTCGCCTATCTTTGCAGCCGATATCAGCGCCTGGTTGTCCGACTCGCTTCCGCCGGACGTAAAATAAATCTCCTTCGGCGATGCGCCGAGACACGCCGCGATGCGCTCACGCGCGTCAAGCAGCGCCTCCGCCGCGCACTGTCCCGCCGAATGCAGACTCGACGGGTTTGCGTAAATCTCCGAAAAATACGGCATCATCGCCTTCAGCGCAATCTCACTCGTGCTTGTAGTTGCAGCATTATCTGCATATATCATTATATCTGCTCCTCTCCGCCGCACGGCTTCACCGTCATGCGGAAAGCCTGCGGAAATCAGGTATTTATTCTTTTCCCGAGCGGCATGAAATATTCATCTCGACATGTATCACGCCGCTTTGCTCCCGATGTTTTAAACATACCCACTCGGTATGTTTTATTATATCCGTATAAACATACCTTGTCAATAGGTTTTTCAGTAATTTTTGCGAGCCGTGCAAAAATCCCTTCGCGCGAATTCGTTTTTCCGAAAACAAAGCGGCTTTTCGGGCGCGAATCCGCCACACAAGCACGCAACGTCCTCCCGAGTACACGACCTTCTTCCGAGTACACGACCTTCTTCCGAGCACACGACGTTCAACCAAGCCCGCAGCTTTTTCAAAACCGCAGCTGTTTTCCCGCATCCTCTGCGGCAGCGCCGCCCTTCTCGGCAGCCGAACAGCAGTCGAGCTCCCCGCTCGCAAGCGAGCGCAGGTCGATACCGTCGAGATATTCGTCTATCATATTCTCGAGCCGCCGCCACATCGGAAGCGTGACACATTGTCCCGCCCGCGGGCAGCTGCACTGCTCCTCCTCAAGGCACGCGACGGGCGCGAGCGAGCCTTCTGTCAGCCGCAGCACCTCGCCGACCGAATACTCCCCAAGCTCACGGGTCAAGCGGTAGCCGCCGCCCTTTCCGCGCTGCCCTTCAACGAGACCGCCGCGTACGAGCATCGCAATAATGCTCTCGAGATACTTCTCCGATACCTCCTGCGCCTGCGCTATCTGCGGCAGCGGTATGCAGCAGTCGCGCCCGTATTTGCCGAGCTCAAGCATTATCCGCAGAGCATATCTTCCCTTTGTCGATACAAGCATAATTTCCTCCGAAAAACCGTATATCGCAGCAGCCGATAACACCCGACCACCCGCATTTGCGCCCGAAACCGCGCCGCTGCTGTAACGAAAACAGCCGCCGCACGGGTATAAATAATATCATCCGTATAAACATAGTATATCACTATGTTATTGCTTTTGCAAGCCCCACGCAAAAAAATCGGGGATGCTAAAAACTCGGTTTTTAGCATCCCCGAAAAGAAACTCCGACCTCGGTATTACCGCTGCACAATTCAATATAAAAATGTGCTCCGCACCTGCCGAGGCTTTTGTCTGCACAACAGAAAATCCCCTCAGTTTTATAGCTTTGGCAGGGGTTTGGGGGAGACTTTCACGAAAGTCTCCCCCAAGCGTATCCCCCACCGCATACCCGTTATGCGCGGCGGAAGGAAACGCTCCAGTCGACCTTTCGGTTCTCGCTGTCGTCGGGCGTAAGAGTAAGAATACCGTCGCGCACCTCGCCGTCGGTAGGAACAAAGCCCTGCGGAACGTAAACAAATATCTTGTATCCGTCGCCGCGAACGACCTCGGAGCTGCCCGAGAGGGTCATAGTTTCCTCGTCCCAACGGACATCGGAGAGCTCGGCTGCGCCCTGCGAGAGGTGGCGACTTGTCGAAGCTATCTGCGGTCTGCCGGTAAGGCGGCGAACGGCGCAGACTGCGGACTGATTCGCCTCGAGCTCGAGCGTCAGATCGCCGTCATAGATGCCGAGCAGCTTCTGATGCCAGAAATCAAACACAAGGTACTCGCCCTGCTCTATGTGCAGCTGACGCGGCAGATTTATCGTAAAGCTGTCGGTGTGCTCCTGCATGTTAAGAATATCGAACACATTCCAGCGCTCGTACGGCGTATCGACCGCGAGGGTCACGAAGAAGCGCTTGCCGTCGTGCGTCAGCTCGCGTACATCCATCGGATGGATATCGAGGGTAGGCAGTGCGCGGCGAAGCATCTCTATACGGTCGGCGGGAAGCTCGGTCAGCTCATCGCCGAAGGTAACGGGCAGTCCGAGCAGCGAGACGGCGGAAACGCGGGAGCGCGCCTGCTCGAAGTCGCTGTATTCGGGGCGAATGACCACGTTGTCGGGGTCGCAGTAGAACGAAACGTTATGGAAGGAATAGAAGCGGAGAATGCGCTCGACGAAGTCGCCGATAAAATCGCGCCAGTGGAAGATATCGTTTCCTATGCGCGCGGTGTCGAACACGTCGGAGAGCATAAGCACCTCGCGGTCGTTTCCGCCCGCGCAGGACATCATGTAAAAGTCGTCTCCGACCACCTCGCGCGCCTTTTTACAGAGACGACGAAGCGACTCGGTAGAGGTTATCTCGGGGTGCTTCATGCACTCGTGCCACTCATCGGCATAGCCGACGGTGTTGGGAAGGCAGTCCCATTTTACCGCCTCGAAGCCCCACTCCTTGACCTGCTCGAAGGCGCGGGGAATAAGCTCGTCAACCACACGCTCGTCGGAAATATCAAAGAAATACTTTCCGCACCATGTCGTGCAGTCGGTGAGCAGCGAATCGCGGAATTCCTTAACTATCTCGGTTTCACCCGGCTCAACGGTCGGCGCGACCCAGAGCACGGGTATAAATCCAAGCTCCTTTATCTGCTGCGCGATGTAGCCGAGACCGTGCGGATATTTCTGCTTGTTGGGCTGGAAAAAGCCGATGTCGCTCGGCGCGTTCTCGAGTCCGAACTCCTCATGATACCAGTCCCAGTCTATCCATATCGACTTTGCGCCGTAGTCGTAGAGGAACTGACGCTGGAAGCGCGCATTCTTCAGCACGACCTCCTCGTTTGCCTCAAACTTGACCGAATACCATGTCATCCAGCCCGTATGCGCAGTCTTGAAGGCCGTATTCTTGTTGATGCAGGAATAGTTGGTGCGGAAGCGTGTTCGATAAACATAAAGAATGGATTCGAGCGACAGCGTTCCCTCGGTCAGGAAGGTATAGCAGCCGCGCTCATGCGAGAAGTCGAGCACGCTGCGGTCTCTGCCGCTGAGACGGAGCGCCATGTCGGTCTTTCGGTCAAAGAGGCAATCGTCGATGGTCGAGACGGCATGTCCGTACGCAGCGCGGAGATCGTCCTCCGAGCCGTCGCGGTCGAGACACATCGCAAAGCTGTCGTCGAGCTCGCCCCAGTAGAGGTTGCCCGAAAACTCGATGCGCACGCCTTCGGGAAGTCCGTCGGCATCCGCCTCAACGCGGTCGCGCTTAGCGCGGAAGGTGACCTGCGTCAGCTCGCCGAACGGCGCGGGACCCTCGCGCAGATCGAGACGCACCATCGCGTAGGTCTCGTGCAGCGGCTGATCCCACACGTATTTTATCGCGCCGAAGGAGCAGAGGTCGCCGAGCATATTCCCGTCTCTGTCGAGAAAACGCACGTATACGTCGTCGCCGATGACGCCCCTTCCCTCGTAGTAGAATTTCAGCCGTCTTGTGATGGGATCAATGCTGAGTGCATGGTCAAAATAATTTGCATAGGTGTTGTTGCGTTCGTGTTGCATGATTCTTTCTCCGATCGTCGGGGCATATCGTATTTCAGCCCCCGTATTATGCGGAGAGGGCGTTGTACGCTCTGCTCCGTCGATTTTCTGCGCCGAGCGGTAAACGGTGTCGTCGGTCTGCTCGATGCGTCGGCATGCAGTATTTTCGAGAGAATGATATCAAAGTGACGGGTGCAAATCAAGACCTTTTTCAAAAAAACGGTATAATAATTGTAAACTTTTTTCGCATCGCCCGCGCACCTCCGCACGGCGGGCCGTCGGCAATGACACCGACGATGCAAAAACGGCGCTCATCCCGTCCGTCACAATGCCGAAAAAGCCGTAAAGCTATTGACAAACACGCTCAAAAAGGGTATGATTATCATGGCTTTTTGCGTATGCCTCATTATATTATGTATTCATATCGCCGTTTCACCTTTGTTTTTCATACGCATACTCTGTCGACGCCGCGCCGCATATCGGGGAATGCCCGTGCCGCACGCGGCAGTGAACAATGAAAGGGAGCTTTTGCCGAGGCAAAGCTGCGGTTTATATAATGCAGAATAAGCAGGAAAGACAGGTCGGGCGCGACATCCGTCGGGATGAGACCCGCAGCGCGGAGGATATCCGCCGTGGGGACGGTACTCACGACACGAGCGAGACCGCCGACGGAAGCCGCGACATGTGCGGGGCCGTCGACAGCACCCCCGTCGACAGCGCGTCGGGCAATGGCACACCGGGTATCGGTACTTCCGTCGGCAGCGCGTTAAACAGCAGCGCATCAAGCGTCGCGGAGATCGGCAAAAAGGGACGCTCCAAGATATTCTGGGCGCTTACCTCGGTCATTCTTGCGGCGCTGACCGTCTGGGCGGTGGTCTCCCAAAGCCGTCATTTCACGGCGGAGGGCTTTTTTATCTATCTGAAAAACGCAAACCCCGTCTGGCTCGGCTGTGCCGCGCTGTGCATGCTCTGCTTTATCTTTTCGGAGGCGTTTGCGATAAATTCGCTGCTTAAATATTTCGGTCGCCGCAGCCGTCTGCGCAGCGGCTACGTCTACTCTACGGCGGATATATTCTTCTCCGCCATAACGCCGTCTGCGACGGGCGGGCAGCCCGCGAGCGCGTTCTTTATGATGCGCGACGGCATATCGGGCACGGTAACGACCGTCTCGCTCATACTTAATCTCGCGCTGTACGCGATGTCGATACTCATCATAGGCATCGTCGGTGCGGCGGTCTCGCCGCGGCTGTTTTTCGGACTCGGCACGCCGCCCAAAGCGCTGATAATCTTCGGCATTATCGCGCAGATATTTCTCTCCGTAATGTTTATTATGCTGCTGCGGCACGGCATGATTATACGCCGCGTAGGCGGCGGTCTTATCGGTCTGCTGAGCCGCATGCATCTGCTCTCACGTCCCGAAGCAAAGCTGAAAAAGCTCGACGGTTACATCGAGCATTACGGCGAATGCGCGTCAATGCTACGCGGCAATCTGCGCCCGCTGCTGCCCGCGCTCGGCTTCAATGTGCTGCAGCGTCTCTCACAGATAGCCGTCACCGTCTTTGCATTTCTCGCAACGGGCGGCGCACCCGAGCGGGTAGGCACTATCTTTTCACTGCAATGCTATGTCGTGCTCGGGTCGAACTGCATCCCCGTGCCGGGTGCGATGGGCGTATCCGATTATATCATGCTCTGCGGGCTCGGCTCGATAGGCATGCCGCCCGAAGCCGCTGTCAGTCTCGACCTACTCAGCCGCTCGGTCTCATTTTACATCTGCATCATCGTATGCGGCATCTCCATCATGTGCAAATATCTCGCCGACAGACGACGGGAAAGTAACGCGAGGTAACATTTCGCCGACACCTCGCATCGGTCATACGCGCGAAAGACGGAATGTCTGTCGCGTCGCCGCATAAAGCAGTACCGCGCATGACACGGGACGGAACACACCGTCTCCGACCGAACACCCCGGCGATACACCGGCCTCCCGTAACAAATTCCAAGGAGGCACTGATATCTCCCGTCGAACATCCATATGAGACACCGCTGTCTCCCGTCGAACATCCATATGAGACACCGCTGTCTCCCGTCTAACCACTAAAATTGAAAGGTAGCCCCGTCGCGGGCAACGGTCATACAACATAATGATTGGCGTTTACGACTATACTGTCATACTTACATTTCTGTCGCTGCTGTCGGCAAGCACCGGCATCATCACCACACTCAGCGGCACCGGTCACCCCTATATCGGCAGCTTCTTTCTGCTCTTCTGCGGTCTGTGCGACGCATTTGACGGCAAGATAGCGCGCAGAAAGGTCGACCGCACCGACATCTCAAGGAAGTTCGGCATTCAGATAGACTCGCTCTCCGACCTCGTCGCTTTCGGCGTTCTGCCCGCATGCATCGGCACCGCGCTCATCCGCGTCTCCCCGTTCATGCACCGCATTCAGGACGTTTTTGCGGACAAATTTCTCGGCTCCGCCGTCAGATACGTGCTGTACGCCATCCTGATGTTCTACGTTCTCGCCGCAATGATACGCCTCGCGTATTACAACGTCACGGAGGAGGAAAGACAGGAGACCGAAACAGAGGTCCGCCGCAGCTATACGGGACTTCCCGTGACGAGCGCTTCGCTCATAATCCCGTTCGCACTGCTGCTCAACTACATAATTCCCTTTGACCTGACGATCGTTTTTGTCGGCATCGTGATGCTGACCTCTATAGCGTTTATATCGAATTTCAGCGTAAAAAAGCCGGGTACGCGCGGGATACTCATAATGGTCGGAATCGGACTTGTTGAAGCAATAATAATGGTGACATTCTTTCTCATCCGCTCTCGCATTTAAGGGAATCGGATAAAACCGTCCGGACCGAAAAAACAAAGACCGACAGACAGTGTTGCCCTTCCCCCGTTTCGGAAAGGCTGAAAAAAACAGACATAAAGAGTGCAAAAAGCGGAACAACCATTCTACAGAAATAATTCACACAAAACATTTCTATAACAAGCTTCCCCTCGCCGCAAACACGCGAGGGGATTTTTAAAAATACGGAAACAAACAGCGGCAGATAATGAAAGAACAAAGAAAAGCAACAGAAGAACAGAATATTTCAAAGGTCGAGTGCAGCCGCGGGCGGTGCGACACCGCCGATGCGGGCGACGGTCGTGCGCTGCACATTCTATACGAAACTGCGGCGGGTAGGGTGCTGCTGCGGCTGCTCAGTGCGCGGTGGGTATCTCGGGTATGCGGGGCGTTTCTCGATTCGCGTCTCTCGGTGCCGATGATAAAGGGCTTTGCGGAGCGCAGCGGCATACGTATGGAGGATTATCTCGACAGCAGCTTTTCATCCTTTAACGAATTTTTTACGCGGCGCATAAGACCCGAGCTGCGCCCGATAACGACTGTGCCCGATCTTCTTCCCTCCCCGTGCGACGGCAGGCTCAGCGCCTATCGCATCCGCGACGGGATCGTGCTGCCGATAAAGCAAAGTCGGTATTCTATCGCCGATCTTTTGCGCGACGGCGAGCTCGCCGACCGATATCGCGGCGGCATCTGCCTTGTATTCCGTCTGTGCGTCGACAACTATCACCGCTATCACTACATCGACGCGGGAAGACAGTCGGGGAACGTATTTATCCGCGGAAGGCTGCACACCGTTCGTCCGATAGCGCTGCGCAGCGTACCCGTATTTACCGAGAATTGCCGCGAATACACCGTCATGGAGACCGAGCATTTCGGCACCGTGACCGAGGTCGAGGTCGGCGCGATGCTCGTCGGTAAGATAAAAAACCGCATGGAAAGCGGGAGCTTTTCACGCGGCGAGGAAAAGGGCATGTTTCTGTACGGCGGCAGCACCGTAATAGTGCTGCTCGAGGGCGGCAGAGTCGAGCTCGACGGGCGTTTTTTTGAGGCGACCGTTGCGGGCACGGAAACACCCGTACTGCTCGGACAGCCGCTCGGACGAGCCGCGGAGGCGGCGGTGCGGGAGCAGGATTGAAAAATTCGGGTAAAATCATCCGCAGCGCGTCTTAAACTCGCCGCTATCTATTGACATTAGACCAAAAATGCAGTAAAATATATGCGATTATTGTTAATTACTATTGTTAATAACACAGTATCTACTACGCGAATAATAAGGAGGACTATTCCGATATGGAACAGGCAAGAATCAAGGAACTCAAAAGAATATCCGCAAACATCAAGCTGGGCGCGCTTGAGGCGGTATTCAGTGCAAGCTCCGGGCATCCCGGCGGCTCGCTCTCCATCTCCGACATTCTCTCATATCTTTACTTTGAGGAGATGAATATTGATCCCCGCGACCCGAAGAAGGCGAATCGCGACCGCTTTGTCCTCTCCAAGGGACACACCGCTCCCGCTCTCTATGCAGCACTTGCGGAGAGAGGATACTTCCCGCGTGAGGATCTTAAGACCTTCCGCCGCATAGACAGCTTTCTCCAGGGCCACCCCGATATGAAGGGCACACCCGGTGTTGATATGACGACCGGCTCGCTCGGTCTCGGCTTCTCCGCAGCATGCGGAATGGCACTCTCCGCAAAGATCTCGGGCGACAGCTACCGCGTATATGCGGTGCTCGGCGACGGCGAATCCGAGGAGGGGCAGGTATGGGAGGCGGCTATGTTCGCCGCTCACAAGAAGCTCGACAATCTCTGTATCTTCCTTGACTACAACGGTCTCCAGATAGACGGTCCCATCGCAGAGGTTAACGATCCCTCTCCGCTTGACGAGAAGTTTGCGGCATTCGGCTGGAACGTCCTCATGATAGACGGTCACGACATCGAGGCTATCGACGGCGCGGCAAAGGCAGCAAAGGCATGCAAGGGCAAGCCCACCGCCATCATCTGCCGCACCGTAAAGGGCAAGGGCGTTTCCTTCATGGAGAACTCCGTGAAGTGGCACGGCTCCGCTCCGAACGAGGAGCAGTATAAGCAGGCTGTTTCCGAAATCAATTCCTATATCGAGTCGCTCTGATAACGAGAGAAAGGTCAGGTCAATATAATGGCAGCAATTGGTGAAAAGATCGCAACACGCGAAGCGTACGGCAACGCACTTGCCGAGTTCGGCGCTAAATACGAAAACGTGGTCGTTCTCGATGCAGACCTTGCAGAGGCGACAAAAACGGTAAAATTCAAAAAGGCATTTCCCGACCGCTTCTTTGACTGCGGTATCGCGGAGGGCAACATGGTTGCTATCGCGGCGGGCATCGCAACGACGGGCAAGATACCGTTCTGCAGCTCCTTTGCCATGTTCACGGCAGGCAGAGCATTCGAGCAGATACGCAACGCGGTCGGCTACCCGCATCTGAACGTTAAGATAGGCGCGACCCATGCAGGCATAACCGTCGGTGAGGACGGCGCAACGCATCAGTGTCTCGAGGACATCGGCACGATGCGCACCATCCCCGGTATGACGATAATCAACCCCGCAGACGCCGTTGAGGCACGCGCGGCTGTTGAGGCTGCTATTAATTTCACCGGTCCCGTTTATCTGCGCTTCGGCAGACTTGCCGTACCGGTAATCTACGATGAGGCAAGCTACAAGATGGAGATCGGCCGCGGAATAAAGATGGCTGACGGCAGCGATGTTACCATAATCGCGACGGGCATTACCGTTGCAATGGCACTCGAGGCGCGCGCAACGCTCGCGGCAGAGGGCATCGACGCAGCCGTTGTCAACATCCATACCATTAAGCCGCTTGACCGCGAGCTCGTTATCGCAGAGGCTCGCAAGACAGGTGCTATCGTCACCGCAGAGGAGCACAATATCATCGGCGGTCTCGGAGAGGCTGTTTGTGCGGCTACCGCCGAGGCATATCCCGTTCCCGTTCTCAGAGTCGGCATCGAGGACCGCTTCGGCCGCTCCGGCAAGGTTCCGCCGCTGCTTGAGATGTACGGCATAACCCCCGCGAACATCGCCGCTAAGGCACGTGAGGCTGTTAAGCTGAAGAAGTGATAGGCTGAAATGATTCGGCATCCCGACCGCTCCGTACACTGCAGCGGAGCACGGGATGCTGTTTTAAGCAAAGCGTGTCGATAAAAGTCGAACGCGCCGAAGCATCACAAAAAACGCGGGGTAGACAATGCGCAGAATGCGCCCAAAATGCAAGGCACAGCGCGAAAGATACGCAAAAAACGCGAGATACAGCGCCGCCGCACCCGCACTAAAGAAAGGGCATCCATATGAAATTCTACGGAATGCAGAAGCTCTCTCTGCTCGATTTTCCCGGCAGGATGTGCGCCACCGTATTTACGGGCGGCTGCAACTACCGCTGCCCGTTCTGCCACAACTCATCGCTTGTCGAAGCGGAACGGCTTTGCGGCGGTCAGACCATCGACGGTGATGAGGTCATACGCTTTCTCCGTCGGCGGGAGGGCATTCTTGAGGGCGTTGCGATAACGGGCGGCGAGCCAACGCTGTGGGGCGAGCAGCTTGTTTCGTTCATACGCGAGATAAAGGCTCAGACCGATATGCTCGTTAAGCTCGACACAAACGGCACAAATCCCGACGTACTGCGCGAGTGCATCGCCGCAGGCGTCGATTACGTCGCGATGGACATAAAGAGCTCGGAGGAGCGCTATCACATCGTTGCGGGGCACGCCGACACGCGCATGGATAAAGTAAAAGAGAGCATCGCTCTGCTGCTCGGCGGTGCGGTGGATTACGAGTTTCGCACCACCGTCGTAAGGCCCCTGCACACCGCCGATGATTTTGACGGCATCGGTCGGCTCATTCGCGGAGCAAAGCGCTATTTCATTCAGTGCTACAAGGATTCGGGCGACATTCTTATCGAGTCGGATGCGACGGCTGCCGAATACGAGCGGGATGCCGTCGGCACAGCCGAGCTCAGTGCGTATTCAAAGGATGAGCTTGAGGGCTTTCTCGAAACGGCAAAAAAATACGTACCGGAGACCGAGCTGCGCGGCGTAGACTGATACACGCAGCATAGACCGCGCTCTGTGAGGCACAGACTGACACACGCAGCATAGACCGACCGCGCGTCGACCCGCGCACCGACCTGCGCACCGACCTGCGAGCACCGTTCCCGTTTCGGGTCATCATCGCATACCCACAGGAGAAACAGGCATGAATGTACGAAATCGCGTTGGCGAGCTTATCCGCGAGCGGATGATGAGCGACGAATTTCTCGAGCTCATTGCAAGCGACAAGGCACCGTTCGACGAAATGATGGCATACTACCGCTGCGCCATCATGGAGATAGAGACGAAATTCAACGTACTGAACGAGGAATTCTCGCTTCAATACGACCGCAACCCCATAGAAGCTATCAAGAGCCGCATAAAATCAACCGACGGCATCGTCCGCAAGCTGCGCGACAGAGGTCTGCCGTTCAGCCTTGCATCCATCGAGCGGAACATATCGGACATCGCGGGAGTGCGGGTGATATGCTCGTTTCCCGAGGACATATATCTTCTCGCGGACTGTCTGCTGCGGCAGAATGACATCACCCTGCTCGAACGCAAGGATTACATAGCAACACCCAAAGCCAACGGTTACCGCAGTCTGCATCTCATCGTAGAGGTGCCGATATTCCTGCGCAGTGAAACGAGGCAGATGAAGGTCGAGGTGCAGCTGAGAACGATAGCGATGGACTTCTGGGCGAGTCTCGAGCACAAGCTGTGCTACAAGAAGGATCTGCCCGAGGAGCTGAACCGACAGCTCGAGCATGAGCTGTTCGAGTGTGCGGAGATAAGCGCCGCGCTCGACCTGCGTATGGAGCGCATCAAGCACCGCATATCCGACCCGTGCGACCCCGATATACCGAAAGGAAATGACAATGAAAAGAAGTGAAAAGAAGCCGAGGACTCCCGAGAGCCGCGCAAAGCGGATAAGCGTCATACTCTACATCGGAGTAATGCTGAGTTTTATCGTGCCCATTATCTTTATAGTGTTGATGATGATATTCGATAAGGGAGGCATGTCCGACGCAGGCTACCACTCGAAGGCAGATTATGCGCTGATGATAGTGCAGTGCGTGCTCGGTATCATCTCCATCAACCTCCCGTCGCTGCTCGCAAAGAGATTCAGGTTCGAGCTCCCCGTCGTGCTCTATGCGCTGTTTACGGTATTCCTCTACTGCGCGATATTCCTCGGCGAGGTACGTTCCTTCTACTACGTTATACCGTATTGGGATTCCATCCTGCACTGCTTCAGCAGTCTGATGCTCGGTTTCTTCGGCTTTATGGTAATCACCATTCTCAATCGCAACGAGCATACGATATTTAATCTCTCGCCCTTTTTTGTCGCCTTCTTTGCCTTCTGCTTTGCCGTAACTATCGGCTCGCTATGGGAGATATACGAGTTTTCCTTTGACGGTCTGCTCGGACTCAATATGCAGAAATTCATGCTCGCAGACGGCACCATGCTCTCAGGGCGCGAAGCGCTGCGCGACACGATGAAGGATATCATCGTCGACTCGGTAGGCGCGTTTATTTCGTCGACGGTCGGCTATATCTCGATTAAGCACAATAAGCGCGACTGGCTTGTTCCCAAGCTCGATAAATAAGCGCAGCCCCGACAGCATACGACAATTCAGTAAACAAAGCAAGCAGCCCCCGTCACACAGATATTGCGTGACGGGGGCTGACGGCATATAAAGAGGTGTGCTTACGTGCATCCGCGTACACCGTGAGCTCTTGCGTACAGCAAGTGTTTATGTATGACGGCGCTTATTCGGCAGCGGCGGGCTTCGGCATTATTCCGAGCTCCTGCGCGAGATTTCCTATCATGGGCATGCCGGGGTCGGTATAGCCCGCAGTGGGTGCAGCCCAACGGACAGCGTTAGCTATTATCTTTACGATATCCTTATTGTAGTAGCTCTCGCAGGTTTCATGACCCGGCTGAAAATAGAATATCTTTCCGAGTCCGCGCCGGAAGGTCACGCCCGCGCGCAGGAAATGTCCCGACTCATACCATCCGCCGAAAACCACATCATCGGGGTGCCCGATGCAGAAGGGCTCGGTATATATCTCTTCGCTCGGCAGGTGGATATACAGCGGCACGTCCTTTGCGATGGGATGCGAGGGCAGCAGCGTCCAAAGCACCTCATTGACCTCTGCACCCCAGCTCATCGAGCCCGTCGAGCCGACAAGGCGGTCAAAGGGCTTTGCTCCATGCGACGAATGCAGGGCAATAAAGCCCATTCCTTCGCACAGCACGCGGTCCATTATCTTATCACATAGCTCATCGGGTACCATGTCGTGTCTGAAATGGCTCCACCATATGAGCACATCGGTATTTTCGAGCAGACTGTCGGGCAGACCGAGCTCAGGCTGACTCAGCTCGGCTGCGGTTATATCAAAATCGCCGGTCTCCTGCATCAGCATGTCGGCAAGCGCCTTGTGCTGCCCCTCGGGGTAAAGCCGCGACACGACCTCATGCAGCTTTTCGGCGCCGTACTCATGCCATATAGTTACTCTGAGTTTTTTCTTTTCCATTTATGTTTTCTCATATCTTCGGAATATCCGGTAGGCAGTCTGTACAAGCACTGCCCTGCCGTTCGACGGATATACGAAAGGCAGGGCAGTGTTTTTAATTATCAGGGTGGGATGCAATAACGGGTTCATCCCCTGCATCCGCACCGATCAAACGTAACCTGTTAATTACTTATTCTCAGGCTTCGGGAAGATGCCGAGATCCTGAGCGAGGTTGCCTATCATAGGCATGCCGGGATCGGTAAAGCCCGCGGTAGGAGCAGCCCAACGAATAGCGTTTGCGAGAATCTGGATGACATACTTGTTATGGAAGGAGTGGCAGTACTCATGACCGGGCTGGAAGTAGAATATCTTGCCGAGTCCGCGCTGGAAGGTAACTCCGGAACGCATAACGTTACCGGTCTCGTACCAACCTGCAAACACAACATCATCGGGGTTACCGATGCAGAATGGCTCGGAGTAGAGCTCCTCGCTCTCAAGATGGAAGTTTGCGGGAATGCCCTTGGCGATCGGATGAGAAGGAAGCAGAGTCCACATAATCTCGTTTACATTCTCACCCCAAGAGAGCGAGCCGGTAGAACCGACAAGCTGATCAAAGGGCTTAGAAGCGTGTGAGGAGTGCATTGCAATAAAGCCCATGCCCTCACGGCGAACACGATCAAGAATACGTGCTACAAGTGCATCGTCGACCTCATGGTGCGACATATGACCCCACCACATAAGTACGTCGGTATTGTTGAGTACCTCGTCGGGCAGACCCTGATCGGGGTCGTCGAGAGCTGCAAGGGTAATCTCAAAGTCCTCGTTTACCTCGAGGTATTTCTTAAGAACGTTGTGAAGTCCGCCGGGATAAATCTTGTTGCATTCTTCGTCCATCTTTTCGTGTCTGAATTCGTTCCAGATAGTTACTCTGATCTTGTTCATGATAAATTGCTCCTTTTGGGAATGTTTGATATAAAAAGACCGCCCCGTGCACGAAAGACTCTGCTCCCATGCGCGGTGCGGTCTTCGATTACAATAATTAAGCTATACGTGTATGCCGCCTATCAGTGGCAGATGCACCTTTCTGTATTCTTATCGAAGATGTGTGCTCTCGAGATATCAACGGCAACCTTAACGGTGTCACCTGCTCTCGCGGTGGAACGGGGGGGTACGCGGGCGATGAGGTTCTGCTCATCGACTACGAGATAGAGGTAGATCTCCGCGCCCATAAGCTCGGTTACCTCAACATAAGCGTCGAACGATGTGTCGGCATGGTCCGCAACCTGCTCCGGATCCTCGTAGATGCACTCGGGACGGATACCCATGATGACCTCCTGGTCAGCGTAATCCGCAAGTGCCGTACCCTCGCTCTTCTCCTTAGGCAGCTTGAGCGAAATGCTTCCGAACTCTACGTAGAAATCGTCGCCCTTCTTGCGCAGGGTGGAGTTGATGAAGTTCATCTGAGGTGTGCCGATAAAGCCTGCAACGAAGATGTTGACCGGCAGATCGTACAGGTTCTGAGGAGTGTCGACCTGCTGAATGATACCGTCTTTCATAACGACGATACGGGTAGCCATGGTCATAGCCTCGACCTGGTCGTGCGTTACGTATACAAAGGTTGTACCTATCTTCTTATGAATCTTGGTTATCTCGGTTCTCATGGCTGCACGAAGCTTAGCATCGAGGTTCGAGAGAGGCTCGTCGAGAAGGAATACCTTAGGTTCACGGACGATTGCACGTCCGAGCGCAACACGCTGCTTCTGACCGCCCGAAAGAGCCTTAGGACGGCGATCGAGCAGGTGAGTGATATCGAGGATGCGCGCAGCCTCCTCAACGCGGCGCTTGATCTCCTCCTTAGGAGTCTTGCGGAGCTTCAGACCGAATGCCATGTTGTCAAATACGGTCATGTGCGGGTACAGAGCGTAGTTCTGGAACACCATCGCTATATCTCTGTCCTTAGGTGCTATATCGTTTACCAGGCGGTCGCCGATGAACAGCTCGCCCTCGGTAATCTCCTCAAGTCCGGCGATCATACGCAGCGTCGTAGACTTTCCGCATCCGGAAGGACCGACGAGAATAAGGAACTCCTTATCCTTGATCTCGAGCGAGAAGTCGGAGACAGCGGTGAAGCCGCCCGGGTACTTTTTGTAGATATGCTTGAGCGAAAGACTTGCCATTTTTGCGTTTCCTCCTGTGAAAACCTTGTTTTTTGTATTCCGCGTGATGCGGTTCCGTATCGAAAAAGTATGATATACTCGGGCAGAGCCCGACAATAGTTGACGATAAATATTGTACCAAAAAAAATCGCTTTTGAAAAGGGGCAAATCAACGAAATTGCGCCGCGCAGCTTGTGAGTGTTGCACAAAAATATATAATAAATTATGAAGATGAGCGCTTTCGACGGCATTCATCTTTTTAATATATTAAAGTTTTGCATTCGCGGGATCTTTTTCAGCCCCGCGATGCGCGCACGGCGCAGCACGAACGTACCGCCGATGTGCAGCCGATATGCAGCCGTCGCGCATCCCCGCCGCACATCAGAATTTCATGGTAAGACCTATCCTGCCCTTTGCACGGTCAAGCGAGATTATCTTTACCTTCACGATATCGCCTATCGCAAGCACCTCGCTCGGGTGTGCAATGCGCTTCTTTGATATCTGACTGATGTGAACGAGTCCGTCCTGATGAACTCCTATATCGACAAAAGCGCCGAAATCGACAACGTTTCTGACCGTTCCCGTCAGCTCCATGCCCTCGCACAGATCTTCAAGCGTAAGCACGTCGGTGCGGAGTATCGGCGCGGGGAGCTCGTCACGCGCGTCGCGCCCCGGTTTTGACAGCTCCGCAACGATATCACGCAGTGTCGGAATGCCCACCCCGAGCTCGTCCGCAATTTGTGCTTCTCCCGCCTCGCGCACCGCCTTATCGAGACCGATGACATTTCCGCGGCGCACATCCTCCTCGTGCAGCGAGAAACGGTCGAGCAGCGCCCGTGCGGCAGCGTACGACTCAGGGTGTACCCCCGTCTCGTCAAGTATCTCGCGCCCGCCCGAAACGCGAAGGAAGCCTGCGCACTGCTCAAAGGCACGTGCGCCGATACGCGGGACCTTCTTAATCTGCGCACGTGAGGTAAACGCGCCGTTCTCCTCTCGGTATTTTACGATGTTCTTTGCCGACGCCGCATTGATGCCCGCGACATGCGAGAGCAGCGAATACGAGGCGGTGTTAATGTCAACGCCGACGTGATTTACGCAGTATTCGACAACGCCCGACAGCGCCTCGCCGAGCCGCGACTGCTTCATATCATGCTGATACTGACCTACGCCTATCGAGCGCGGGTCTATCTTGACAAGCTCCGCGAGCGGATCCTGCAGCCTGCGCGCGATGGATACCGCGCTGCGCTGCGTTACGTCGAAATCCGGGAACTCCTCCGCCCCGAGCTCGGAGGCCGAGTAGACCGACGCGCCCGCCTCGCTGACGATAACATAGCCGCAGCCCTCGCCTATCTCGCGCAGCGTGTCTGCAATGAACGCCTCACTCTCGCGCGATGCCGTTCCGTTTCCGATGGCAATTGCGCCGACACCGTAGCGGCGGATGAGCGATATCACCTTTCTGCGCGACTCCTCTATCCGCTCCTGCGGCTTTGTGGGATAGATAACGGCGGTGTCAAGCACCTTTCCCGTCGGGTCAACCACCGCGAGCTTACAGCCCGTTCGATAGCCGGGGTCGTAGCCCATCACGGTGAAGCCGCGAACGGGCGGCTGAAGCAGCAGATTGCGCAGATTATCCGAGAAGGTGATGATAGCGCCCTCTCCCGCGCGGTCGGTAAGGTCGGAGCGCAGTTCGCGCTCGATAGACGGTGCTATCAGTCGGTCGTAGCCGTCGGAGAGTGCGGAAATCACCTCGGGGTATGCGGGGCTCTCGCGGTCACCGAGGCATTCGGATGCAAGGTAATTCAACGGAAGTGCCTCGTCGACCCTGATGCTCACCCTGATATAGCCCTCTTTTTCGGCGCGGTTTATTGCAAGAACGCGGTGATTCGGCACGGCAGACAGCTTTTCCGTGTGCTCGTAGTACATCTCGTACGGCGAATCGCCCTCCTTTGCCTGCTTTGTCTCGAGTATTCCGCTGCGGTAGGTTATGTCGCGCACCTTTTTACGGTATGCCGCGTTATCCGAAATATTCTCGGCGATTATGTCGCGTGCGCCCGCAAGTGCATCCTCCGCCGTTTCAACGCCCTTTTCGCTGTCGATATAGTCGGCTGCAATGTCGCCGAGAGGTCGGTCATAGCTGCGCCGCTGCGCGAAAATCAGCTCCGCGAGCGGTTCAAGCCCGCGCTCTCTTGCGACCGACGCGCGTGTGCGGCGATGCCCCTTATACGGGCGGTAGATATCCTCGAGCTCGGTCAGCGTCGACGCAGCCTCGAGCGCCGCGGTTATCTCGGGGGTGAGCTTACCCTGCCCGTCTATCAGTGCGCTTATCTCGCCCTTGCGCTGCTCAAAGCTGCGCAGATATGTCAGGCGGTCGTACAGACGGCGAAGAACGGTATCATCGAGCGAGCCCGTTACCTCCTTGCGGTAACGCGCGATAAAGGGGATGGTATTGCCGTCGTCGATGAGCGCAACGGTCTTTTCGATTTGAGACTGACTTATGCCGAGCTCGGCAGACAGCGTTGAAATAATGTTCATTATGTTTTTCCTGCGCGGCGACAGCCGCGGGTTCCTTTGTTTTGGGTTGGTGGGTTGATTATAACATATTTTTTCGGTCATGTCAAAGCGCGGGGCGGTGAGTTTTTTCGTGAAAGACCTCTGAAAAAGCTTTTCGGTTTTATGCGGAGCTTTGGTGTGTACCGCGCTGCCGCGGCGTGGCTGCTGCAAATAAAATATGTTTGTGTTGAATGAGTCAAATCGCGCCTTCGGCGATTGCAGGGGATTTGGAAAAGTGATTCAATTGTTCGTTTTTTTACGCTTTCTTTTTACCTGAACGCCTTTTCTGCGAAAAGCGAAAGCGTAGGAAAGAAAAGCAGGCATAAGGGGGATTGCGCCGCGATACGCTGCGCTCCTATTCGGCGCAGTTTCCCCCTTATGTATCCCCCTTTGGACTGCTCAGCCGATAGCGCAAAGGCAAGCCGTCGTCCGAAACGGTCGTCAGGCACTACGACTCCCGTTTCTTATCGAGAGAATGCACGCCCACTGCCTTGGTTTTCCCCACTCACCGAGCGTGTACACCCGATTCTTTGATTATTGTTGAGAAATTTGTTTTTCCGCTGCGATAGCGTGTACACCCGTATCTTTAGACACCCGCCATATCTATAGTACCCCATATCCATAACACCCGATATCTATTGCCCCCACATTTACAACCGCCGTGCAGCGCCGGCGTCAAAACCCGAGGTTTCTTTTTCCGCAGCGGTATGCACTTTCCGCGAAGAGCCGGGCGATTCTGAGAGAGACGGGGTCGGTTCTATCTATCTCGGGATGCCACTGAACACCGAGGCAGAACGGATGTCCCGACAGCTCTATCATCTCGGCAACGCCGTCCTCTGCCATAGCCGTTACAGCGCCGTCGCCCGGGTCGGAGATCGACTGACGGTGATAGCTATTTACAATCATTCCGTCCGGGTCGGAAAGCTCGGGCGGGACGCGGTCGCCGCAAGCGAAGAATTCAGAGGTTGTGTCAAGGGTACGTGAGATTCCGTCATTTTCACTTTTATTATCAATGATACCGGCGGAAATTCGGTCCGATTCGGAGCTGTCAACATTATTATACATCTCCGAATCATCGGGAAGTCCCGTGCGCATCAGGCTATACGGCGAGACATATATCCGATGCTCCCGCGAGTCATGCGCGGGAACGTCCCGGCGCAGCTTACCTCCGAGTGCGACAGCCATCACCTGCGCGCCGCGGCAGATGCCGAGCAGCGGGATATCATTTCTTATCGCGCCGTGTGCGAGCAGCAGCTCGCTCCAATCGCGTGCGTCGCAGATGCCGCGTCCGAGCCCGTCGTCCTCCTCGCCGTAGCGGAACGGGCGGACATCTCCGCCGCCTACGAGCATCACGCCGGAGACGAGCGAAAGCAGCTCGGCAGCCTGCTCTGCGGTATCGGGCGGCAAGGGCATGACAGGCATCAGACCGACCGCCGACAGAAACCTCATACACCTCTCGCGCAGCCACAGCTTATCCGTACCGCATTCGTATCGCGGTGCGACGGCGATCAACGGGCGTTTTCTCATTATTATACCCCCTCGGCAGAGCCGATCCGCATTTGCGGCAGCCCTCCGACGGCATTGTCGGAGCGGCCCCACGCATGGCTGAATAATTATATGCTGCGGGAGCAAAAATGTTTCCGCCGAGTCATAATGCGCGGTTGCGGCGAATATATATTTAGCGAACGGCGCAGCTACCCGCCGCAATCGGGCTGCACAGCCCGCATCAAACAGAAAATGCACAAGAGAGAAAGGAATAACGGTATGACTGTTATAAAGGCAACTGCAAAAAATTCGGTTCCCGCCAAGGAAAAAACGGCGCTGCCGATAGGTCGCGACGGCGACAAAACGGACGGTACTATCCCTGAGCTTGAGCGGATAATGCCGCTGTCTCCGATAATGCGCAAGGGTGCTGCGGGCTACTCCGAGATAAAGGTCGGTCTGCCCGACGAAAAGGCGGACTCGCCCGCAGAAAAATCCGAGGCGGTCGATGATGCCGCCGCAGCCGTACAGACCGAGCAGCCCGAGACTGCGGGCGGTGCACGCAAGCTGCTGACAAAGCTCGGCTCGGTCGGCATAAACAAGCGCAGCATTGCGGTGATAGCCTCGCTCGCGCTCATATGCGGTGCGCTCGTAGTGAATTATGCACTCGGCGACGCCGACATCTCGGCAAATGCCGGCGATGACCCGTCAACAGAGGCGGGTGCCGACGCGAGCACAGAAAGCGTTGAAAAGGTCGACAGCGGTACAGCTGCGGGAGATGCCGACGCAGAATACTTCCAGAGTGCATCGGTCAGCCGCCGCCGTGCGCGCGACGAATCGCTCGAGGTGCTGCAGCTCGTAGCCGACAGCGAGGATGCATTGCAGGAATCAAAGGACAGTGCGCTCGCGAGCATTTCAAAGATAGCCTCACAGATAGAGCAGGAGTCAAACATCGAGTCGCTTATCGTCGCAAAGGGCTTTGAAAATTGCATCGCCCTCGTCTCCGACGACAGTGCCACCGTTATAGTTCAGAGCGACGGTCTGCTGCCGAGCGAGGTCGCACAGATAACCGAGATCATCTGCTCGGAGACCTCGCTGCCCGCCGCATCGGTCAAGATAGTCGAAAAGGCGGGTGTGTGACGGCCGCAATGCACACATACACAGCCTCCCCGCCCGCGTACATATCCGATATCGGAGCGGCGCGGGATACGGCGGATTGACAAGCGCGGCGCGGACGTGTTATAATTAAGGAGAAAAAACGTTCGGTGCGGCGGCGGTAGCTCGCAATAACAAAACCTCCCGCGGAGCGTTGCTCCGCGGGAGGTTTGTTTGCAGGACGCGGTGATGTGCATGGCGCGGCGGTGCGACAGCACGGTGTGACGGTGCGATGGTGCGGCATTGCGGCGGTCTGCGTCTTATGTGCGGGGTGCGGCAGCTGTATGCGCTGCGGCGCACGGCGGAACGAACCCCTGCACAAGCGCTGCATGGGGTAAAAAAGAAAGGCGGTAACGGTATGATAAGCTTAAGCGACGGCACGGCAGAGCTGCCCGGTGTCGGTCGGACACGCGCGGCGGCTCTTGAAAAGCTCGGGATATTCACTGCGCGCGACCTGCTCTATCACTTCCCGCGCGGCTATCAGAATCGCGGGGACATTCTCCCGCTGCTCGGCTGCCCCGACGGGACGGTAGGCGCTTTTATCCTGACCGTATCGACCCCGCCGACGAGCGCGCGCATCAGCGGCGGGCGTTACCTCACGAAATTCTCGGCATACGACGATTCCGCATCGGTGAGCATAGTATATTTCAATCAGCCGTATGTGCGGGACATCTTCAAGGTCGGTGCGACCTTCCGTTTCTGGGGGCGGCTCAGCCATTCGGGCGGCAGATCGCAGCTGCTGTCGCCGCTGTTCGAGCCCGTGCTGCCGGGAAAAGCTCTGCCCGCGCTCGTTCCCGTCTATCCGCTCACCGCGGGAATATCGAGCAAGCTGATATCGGGACTTGTCAAAAGGCTGCTCGATTCGGGCTGCGTCGGCGAGCGTGACGACGTTATCCCCGCCGATGTTCGGCGCGAGCTCGGTCTTGCTGGACTGCGTGATGCGCTGCGCATGCTGCATCTGCCGCAGAGCGGCGACGAGGTAAAAACGGCGATGCGGCGGTTCACATTCGAGCGGATGCTGATATTCGCTCTGTGCGCGGGGCTGTCAAAGCAGTCGATAGACGGCAGACGGCATTATCCCGTAAGCCATGCGAATCTTGAGCCCTTCTATTCGCTGCTGTCGTTTGAGCCGACGGGCGCGCAGCGCCGCGCGATAGACGATATCGCCCGCGACATGTGCACCGACCCCGACAGCCCGCCGATGAGCCGAATACTGACGGGAGACGTCGGCAGCGGAAAAACCGCGGTTGCTGCGGCGGCGATGTTCATTGCGGCGCAGTCATGCATACAGACAGCCATGATGGTGCCGACCGAAATACTCGCGGAGCAGCATTACCGCGAGCTTGAGCCGCTGCTCGGTCAGGCAGGAATAATGGTCGGTCTGATAACAGGCTCGACCCCGAAAAAGCGCAGAGCCGCGACCGAGGAGCAGCTGCGCACGGGCGAGCTCGATGTCGTTATCGGCACGCACGCCCTGCTCTCGGACGACGTTGTGTTTGACAGGCTCGGACTCGTTATCACCGATGAGCAGCACCGCTTCGGCGTAATGCAGCGCACCGCGCTGTCAGAAAAAAGCGGTACGGCGGCGCCCTCACCGCACGTGCTCGTAATGAGCGCAACGCCGATACCGCGCACGCTTTCCTTCATATTATACGGCGACCTTGCTATCTCGACTCTTGACGAGCTCCCGCCCGGCAGGCAGAAGGTAGACACCTTTACGGTAGACGAGAGCTACCGTGAACGCATAGATGCGTTTATACGTAAGAACGTGCTCGCAGGGCATCGCGCATACGTCGTCTGCCCCGCCGTCAGCCCCGCCGAAGCAAAGGAAGATGAAGAAGAGCTCGGCGACGGTGATGAACCGCGCAGACTGCATACTGCGACCGAGACGGCGCAGCGGCTCGCCGCACTGTTTCCCGATATTCCCGTAGGGCTCGTCTACGGAAAGATGAATTCCGCCGATAAGGAGCGGGCTATGTCGGATTTTGCCGCGGGCAGGACAAGCATTCTTGTTTCCACCACCGTTATAGAGGTCGGTGTGAACGTTCCCGAGGCGACGCTGATAGTCATAGAGGATGCCGACCGGTTCGGGCTATCGCAGCTGCATCAGCTGCGCGGCAGGGTCGGGCGCGGCAGCGAAAAGTCGTACTGCGTTCTGATATCGGACAATCGCAGCAGCGAGGCGCGCTCGCGGCTCGGGATAATGGTTAAGTCAAACGACGGCTTTGCCATAGCACAGCGCGATCTGCAGCTGCGCGGACCGGGTGACTTTTTCCCGCGCGCGGGCGGCGGAGCACGGCAGCACGGCGCGGTAGATTCGCAGCTGTTCTCCGCAGGCGCGGACGAGCAGTCGGTCGAAGCGGCATCGCGCACGGCAAAGGTGCTGCTCGATTCCGATCCGGTGCTCGCGGGGCATCCCGCGCTGAGAGCGCGCGTAGAGCAGCTTATGACCGTCGGTATAAATACCATCCACTGATTTTCCGCACGCGGCAAAACCCGCGCGGAATACGGATGCACATTGCCGCAGCTGCGGCAATGAAACATAACAAATCGGCGGGGCTGTTAAAACTCGGTTTTAACAGCCCCGCCGATATTATTAATTCTGCCTTGCTGTGCCGCGAAATTACACTCACGAGACTGACATAAGCCTGACAGTGTTTCGGGTCATATCGGAATTAACACGAGACGAACCGCACCTTGAGTCATATCAAAATCAAGCCGATAATGTAAGGCTTGGATTCAGCACGTGAAAGCCGTCCGACTCAATCCGACTTTTCGGAAAAGCATCTCATATCAGCTCGCCGTCGCCGCGCGGGTCGGCTCCCGCATAGCGCGAAGAGCAGACGGGCACATCCGGCACCGTCGTTCTGCGCGGGCTGCCCGAAAAATCAAACACCGCCTTATCGCCGTCAAGCCGCAGTGCGGCTGAAAAGCTCCTGCCCGTCTTTTTTGAGACAAAACCGTCTATAACGGCGGTTCTTCCCCGCTCGAGCAGCAGACGGATATTAGAGACCGATATCGGGCGCGAGCAGATGCGCAAACCGACCTTAAAGGTACAGCCCTCCTTATAGCCCGAGCAGCCGTAGCTGAACTTTCCGCGCACGACATTTTTGCCGCAGACGGGACAGACACCGACGACATCGCCGTAAAAGCCCGTATCGCGGTCGGTCTCGGGCGGGAGCGGGTCGCGCCGCGTCATTATCTCCGCAATCTCCCGCTCCGCGAGCTCTACGCTGTCGCGAACGGTGTACTCACCGTGAAAGACCTTTTTCAGCGCTACGCCGAGCGTGCTTGTCTTATATTTATCCATCGAGATATCCATGCCCGAGAGCGATTCTATGAGAAATTCGCCGCCCGGCAGAATGGTGTAGACATCCTTTTTCAGCTCGATATAGCCCGATGCGCGCGCGTTGCCGATTATGCCCGTGCGCGTCGCCTCCGTGCCGAGCTCAAGTCCCTCAAATATCGCGCGGTAATCCTCGCTGTCATCCTCATCCGCGGCATCGCCGTTCTTCATAGCCGCCTTTTCCTCACGAAAGGGGTTTTTCAGGTAGTTATTAAGCGTTTCTATCGTATAGTGCTTGGGCGGAGAGGTCTCCTTCTCCTTCGGCTCGAACAGGATATTCACACGGTCGCCCTTTTTCAGCTGCGGAAGCAGCTTATCCTTTGATGAGTAGTCGTCATATTTCGTCCATCCGGGCTCGGTGATGACCATGCCCTTCAATGTAAAGTCCTCGTAGCCGCCGACCGATATCGTTATCTCGGTGCGCTCCGCCTGACACGGTGCGGAGCAGAAAACGGCGACAAAGCGGCGGAACACCGTCTGATAGACCTTTTTTTCCTCATCGGTGAGCGCGCCGGGCTTCGGTATCTTGACGGTCGGGGTCAAAGCCGAATGAGATTCTATCTTCGAATCGTCGAATATCGTCTTTTTATCCTTGAATTCGACGGGGTATCCGAGCGCCGAAACGCCCGAAAGAATGCTCTTTACCCTATCCTTTTCCGCCGTTGCAAGGTACTCGGAGTTTGTACGGGGATATGTCAGATAGCCCTCCTCGTACAGCTTCTGCACTATGCGCAGGCTGTCGTCCATCGACATTTTATATTTCTTTCCGAGAACGTTCTGCAGCTTTGAGAGTGAATAGAGCTTGCCCGGCTTTACCGTATCCTTTTTGGTTTTTCTCGAGGTGACGATTGCCTCGCTCGCGTTATACTTATCGCACAGAGCAATCGCACCCGCGCGGTCGCCAGACTCAAACTTTACCTTGCTGACCAGCTCCACGGGCGTTCCGTCGGTCTCTGCGCGGCTCGCGGCGACATAGTAGGTCGACGGAACGAAATTCCGTATCTCCATATCGCGGTCGTAGACAGCCTTGACTATCGGAACGATGACACGCCCGACCCGCAGCAGCGTTCCCGTGCGCAGCGTCGCGTAGCGGGTGAGATTGACTCCGTACAGCCAGTCGATGTATGTACGTGCAAAGCCCTCGTCGGCGAGCTGCTGATATTCGTCCTCGCTCTTCATGCTGCGCAGCGCCGCCGCGACCGTCTCGGGGGTCTGATCGGGCAGCCACAGACGGTCAAACGGCTTTTCGCCGTGCAGCGCGTGACTCACGCACAGACGGACAATTATCTCACCCTCGCGGTCGGAGTCTCCCGCGTTGACGATGCGGTCGACATCCTCGCGGTTGCACAGCGTCTCAATGACCGAAAACTGCCGCTGAATGCCCGCGTCGGGCCTGCCGTTCTCGCCCGCGCGCAGACGAAAACGGAACTCGGTCGGAAAACAGGGCAGATTCGCCATAGTCCAACGCGGGCGCTTGCCCTCCTGCACGGGCTCGGGGGACGGGTTGTAATCCTCTATATCGCAGAGCGAAAAGAGATGACCGAACGCCCATGTGACGATATATCCGCAGCCCTCGTAGTAGCCGCTGCACTTATTCATCCTGCCGATGCCCGCGACGATGTTGCGCGCAAGGCTCGGCTTCTCTGCAATTATGAGTATCATCCGATCAACCCTCCTCTCTCATGTCCATCGGTAAAAATCAACATAACAAGGCTATTGTACCACATTTTTGCGCCGAATTCCACCCATATTGTAAAAATAAGCTCCGCGCGGCGCAAAAATGTTGACATCCGATGCCGCAGGCGGTATAATTTCTTTATCGACACAATGCGCGCTGCGAAAGGATTCAGTAAAAGACTATGAATTACGTACCCGAGACCTTCGGCTCACTTGTTTTTAATGCCGCCACCATGAAGGCACGCCTGCCGAGCGAAACATACGCCTCGCTCAAGCGTACCATGGAGGACGGTCGGCATCTCGACCTCGGTGTCGCTCACGTCGTCGCTAACGCGATGAAGGATTGGGCGGTCGAGCACGGTGCCACACACTATACCCACTGGTTTCAGCCCATGACGGGCATCACCGCCGAGAAGCACGACAGCTTTATCTCCCCAGCGGGAGACGGGCGGGTAATAATGGAATTCTCGGGTAAGGAGCTCGTACGCGGCGAGCCCGATGCATCGAGTCTGCCGTCGGGCGGACTGCGCGCTACCTTTGAGGCGCGCGGCTACACCGCATGGGACCCCACCGCATACGCCTTTATAAAGGGAACGACGCTGTACATCCCCACCGTTTTCTGCTCGTACAGCGGAGAGGCGCTTGACCAGAAAACGCCGCTCATGCGTTCGATGGAAACGCTCGGACGTCAGGCGCTGCGCGTCATCCGCCTGTTCGGCTCTGATGCCACCCGCGTATTCACCTCTGCGGGACCCGAGCAGGAGTACTTCCTTGTCGAAAAGGAGATGTACGACCGCCGCCCCGACCTCGTCTTTACGGGCAGAACGCTCTACGGCACCCGCGCGGTCAAGGGGCAGGAGCTCGACGACCATTATTTCGGCGCCATACAGCCGAGGGTAAAGGCGTTCATGACCGAGCTTGACGAGGAGCTGTGGAAGCTCGGCGTGCTCGCAAAGACCGAGCACAACGAGACCGCTCCCGCACAGCACGAGCTCGCGCCCATCTACCGCATGACAAACAAGGCGACCGACGACAATCAGCTCACCATGGAGATGATGCAGGAGGTCGCAAAGCGTCACGGGCTCGTCTGCCTGCTGCACGAAAAGCCCTTTGAGGGGGTCAACGGCTCGGGCAAGCACAATAACTGGTCACTCTCGACAAATACGGGCGTTAACCTGCTCTCCCCCGGAGAGACCCCGCATGAGAACGCGCAGTTCCTGCTCTTTCTCTGCGCCGTAATAAAGGCAGTAGACGATTATCAGGTGCTGCTGCGCATATCGGTCGCAGACGCGGGAAATGACCACCGTCTCGGTGCAAGTGAGGCACCGCCCGCCATCGTTTCCGTGTTTCTCGGCGATGAGCTCACCGCCATTCTCGAGGCAATAAAGAACGATACCCCGTATCTCGCGGAGGAAAAATCGGTGCTGCGTCTCGGCGTTCACGTGCTTCCTAAGCTGCCGAAGGACACCACCGACCGCAACCGCACATCTCCGTTTGCATTCACGGGCAACAAGTTCGAGTTCCGCATGCTCGGCGCATCGAGCTCCATCTCGCTCACAAATACGATAATTAACACCTCGGTAGCCGAGTCGCTGCGCGTCTACGCCGATGAGATAGAAGCACGTTTGGGACGCGAGGAGCTCTCGACCATCGTTCACGACCTGATAAAGCGCACCATAAAGGAGCACGACAGGATAATATTCAACGGCAACGGCTACGACGGCGCATGGAAGGCGGAGGCGATGCGCCGCGGGCTGCGCAACTTCCCGACGACCGCAGACTGCGTACCGCATCTGCTCGACCGCGAGAATATCGACCTGCTCACCCGCCATAAGGTGTACAGCGAATCCGAGCTGCGCTCACGCCATGACGTTATGCTCGGCAACTACTGCTCAAAGATAACGATAGAAGCGCGCACCATGCTTGAGATGGCTAAGCGCGACATCATACCCGCAGTAACGCGGCAGATAAAGACACTCGCCGAGACGGTGGCGGCGGCACGTGCCGCAGTCAGCCCCGACGCACTCGGCTGCGAAGCGGAAACGGTCGCGACCCTCTCGTCGCTCGTATCCGATATGCGCGCGGCATGCGCAAAGCTCGAATCGCAGCTCTCGGAGTCGGTGGGAATAGCAAGCATCGCGGAGCGCGCAATGTTCTTCAAGCGCGATATCCTCGACGAGATGGATGTCCTCCGCAGCGCTGCGGATTCCGCAGAAGCACTCACCGACCGCAGTCTTTGGCCGTATCCGACGTACGGCGACCTTCTCTACGGTGTTCGGTGAGGCTAAAATCGTCCGGCCCGAAAAAGCTCTCGGTGAGGCTAAAAAAGCGCAGACCGAAAAAGCGGATAAAAGTATGATTTGGGCTTTTATACGGCACGAATACAGAGAAAACTGATGAAATCCTATCGGATTTCTCCGAAGGAATGATTATCCGCTTTTTCTACCGCCGAA
>OIYS01000280.1_pt1 | contig 38161 bp, 39 predicted proteins | sample 1588271 | NCBI WGS metagenome assembly OIYS01 (sample SAMN03283286) | human gut metagenome | biome: human-associated habitat; material: feces | host: Homo sapiens | place: Peru | collected 2012
ACCGCGCGTCACGCCCGGCTTGTCCCCTGCGATGGCGGCTTTGCGGCCAGCGACCTTATTTATAAACGTAGATTTTCCCACGTTCGGTATTCCGAGTATCATCACGCGAAGCGTGCGGCCGATCTGCCCCTTTGCCTCATATTCACGGAGCTTGTCGGCAAGGAGTCGGCGCACGGCTGCGGCAAAGCCGCCGACTCCCCTGCCGCTCTTCGCGTCGGTCTCGAGTATGGCCATTCCCTGCGACTCGAAATACTTTTTCCATTTTGCCGTCATGGCGGGGTCGGCAAGATCAACGCGGTTTAGTATGATAAGTCTCGGCTTTCCTGCCGCGAGACGGTCGATATCAGGGTTGCGGCTCGACCTCGGTATGCGGGCGTCAAGAATCTCGCAGACTGCGTCGACCTGCTTGATATTTTCCTCGATCATCCTCTGCGCCTTGGTCATGTGGCCGGGGAACCACTGGATATTCATTTTTTCAAATTTTATTTCGTCCATTACTCCACCAGCTTAAAATCGTCAAGAGGAAACAGCACGAAGTATACCTTGCCGAGTATCAGCCGGCTGTCGACCATGCCGATACGGCTGTCTCGGCTGTCGGTAGATGCGTTGCGGTTGTCGCCCATGACGAACACGCAGCCCTCCGGCACCTCCTTGGGTCCGATAAAGTCGAGCTTGGTTTTGGTAAGCTCGTTGATATACGACTCCTCGATCGGCTCGCCGTTGACGTAGACTATGCCCTTGTCAAAGTCGATGTTGATATCGTCTCCGCTGACCGCGATGACGCGCTTGACAAGCGCCTTGTCGGGGTCGTATGAGTCGGCCTTGAACACCACGACGTCTCCGTATTTGGGCTTGTACAGGAAGCCGGAGACAAGCATTTTATTGCCGTGCTGAAGCGTCGGCAGCATGGAGGTGCCGACCACGTCTATGACCCTTATGAAGAAGACGAATATCATCACGCATATTATGAGCGCGGTGATGAGGCACTGTATCCAGTCATAAACCTCGCGCCGGTTCAGTATCTCCTGCGGGACGGCGTCCTCGTCCTGAATTTTTTTCTTTTTTTTGCTTTTGCTGCTCATGGCTATCTCCCGTCAACAGATGTTCATTTTATTATACACCCGAACGCGCGGGATAAGCAACTAAAAAGAATTAAACTTTTTATGTTGAAAGCGGCGCTCCCAGTGTGATAAAATGACGCCGTCTGGAGGGATGTATATGCCCAGGCTGAGTATTATCGTACCGGTCTACAATGTTGAAAAATATCTGGTGAAATGCCTTGATTCCATAATTTATCCCGAGCTTTCGGATTATGAGATAATCGTGGTGAACGACGGCGCGACCGACTCCTCCCCCGCCATAGCCGCGGAGTACAAGGTAAAATATCCCTCGCTCATACGCCTTATCTCCACGCCAAACGGCGGCCTCGGCGCGGCGCGGAACGTCGGGATACGGGCCTCTCGCGGCTATTACCTTGTCTTTCTTGACAGCGACGACAGCCTTGCCCCCGGCGCAGTGGCCGAAATGCTCGAGACGGCGAGAGGCGATTTTGACCTCTGCCTGTACGATCTTGTCTCCGTGAATGAGGATGGGCTTGAGATAGGGCGCATACGCGGCTGCGGAAGACTCGGCAGCTTCTCCTTTGAGGACTGCCCGGAGCTTCTGACAGAGTCTCCCTGCGCCTGCAACAAGATATTCCGGCGCGAGCTTTTCACCGAGAGCTGTATCAAGTTCCCGAGCCGCGTGTGGTACGAGGATCTGCGCACCGTGCCGAAGCTCTACCCCCGCGCAGAGCGCATCGTAAGCACCGGAAAGCCATGGTATTTATATCTCCAGCGCTCAGGCTCGATAACAAATTCCGCGAATGCGGAGCGAAATCTTGAGATAATCGACGCTGTGGACGACCTAACAGGCTACTATCGCGCCGAGGGGTTATATGATAAGTACCGTGAACAGCTCGAGTTCATCGCGTTCCACCATGCCTTTCTCTCCGCCACGACCCGCGTGAACATCATCGACGCGAAAAGTCCCATACAGGATACGCTCCTGCGGGATTATCTAGAAAAACACCCGGATTATAAGAGCTGCGAGTTTTTCTCACATCTCAGCTTCAGCCACAGGCTGATACATTTTCTCGTTATACACAAAATGAGACGCTCGCTTCATCTTCTCATACTCGCGAACAATTTCGTAAAGCGCAAAAAGCTGTAAAAAATAACGTCTGCTGATAGCTTCAGCAGACGTTTTTTTACAGAAGTTTTTTTAATTTAAGGAGCAGGCCGGATATCTTTTCAAGGCCGAGGTAGTTCAGACGCATTATAATGCGGCGTGTCGTTTTCTCTTCACCGAAAGCGGGACATTCCGAAAGATTTGGTATATGCGCGCGAACATAGGTCCGCAGAGTCTTTATGACCTCGGATTTATCTGGCGCATTCTGCATTTCGACGCGATTTATCGAGTCAAGCAGAATGTGATCGAGAACTATGGTCTCAAAGCCGGTGTCAAAGCCGTTTTTTCCCATATAGCTTCGGACATCTTCCGCCACGGTAATAATGTCGAGATTCTTTCTGGCATTGTTATTCCTCATGGTAGAGCCGGGACTAACGCGGTAGAAGTAGAGTCCTTCCGGTACCGACACGTTCTTGCTGGAAGCAAGGATAAGCTTTATCGTAAAATCAAAGTCCTCATACCATAATCCGCTCGGAAAACGAACATCACCGATAAACTCACGGCGAAAAAGCTTATTCCATACCGACCCGGACACGCGCAGGGGATCCACGCAGGCCGATGTATCCATATATTCTCTCGTGCCGTCAACACTGACCGCCACACAATCGCAGAGGACTATATCCGCGTTTTCTGCCGCTGCCGCCGCATACAGTCTCTCGAACATGGCGACATCCACCCAGTCGTCGCTGTCCACAAAGCCGATATACTCGCCCTGCGCCATGTCGATACCAAAGTTCCGCGCTCTCCCCTGCCCGCCGTTCTCGACGATGACGGATCTGATGATATCGGGGTACTTCGCCCTGTAGGCATCGATTATCTCCTGAGAGTTATCGGGCGAGCCGTCGTTGATGAGGATGACCTCATAGTCGTCTATCGTCTGGCTCACGAGGGAGTCAAGGCATTTTGGCAGATACTGCTCCACTTTGTAGACCGGGACGATCACACTCACCTTCATGTGCGCTCACCTGCCTTTGTACGAGGATATACACAGGTCTGATAGTATATCAGAGCCAGAACGAGAGAGGTATACACGGATACGTTCGGCCGGCGCAGCAGCGCACCGGAGAACTGAGCAAGCCCCAGCTGCAGCACGAGGCTCAGCATAAGGGTGTAATTCAGCGGCGTGTAGCTTCCGCGAAAGTCCTTCACAAGCGCGCGCAGGATAAGGAAAACGAAATAAAGCACGAACGCCGCGTACAGCGCGAATCCGATATAGCCGTAGTAGTAAAAGAGCGCGTGCCAGTCGTTTTCAAGGTCCAGCGTAGTCTCTCCGGTCCCCATTCTTGCGATCTCAAAGCCGACCAGTCTGGTCGGCAGGTCACAGTCCTCAAAGGTGAGCTGGGCATAAGTGCGCTTCATAAGGCGGACGTCGGTCAAAATATTTACGTCGGTGGTGTAGCCGTACTTCTCCATCACGCGCTCGTATCCGAAATCCACGAGCAGCTGCGGCGCGTCGTAGTTCAGGCTTATACGGTATATCTTCTGCATTTTATCTCTGACCGGCTCTATGGACATCATCTCTTCTATGCTCATCCCGCTCGTGTCATAGCCGGCCATTGCGATCTCGCAGTCGAGCCGCACCTGGTTTTTGTCGGCCTCAGCGGTCTTTATGCTGTCGTCCCTTGCCATTGGGGAGACCGGATAGATAAGAGCTGAGGCGCCCAGCAGCACGCAAAGATACGCCGCAAGCTGCCAACGGAGCTTTGTTTTCTTAACGGCAGGCTCCAGAGCAAGGTACACTATAAACGCGCCCAAGAGCAGGAAAACGGTCAGATAGCATGACATGGTGCCGTTTGCGATAAGCATGACGGCCACAAGCGCAGGAACGGAATATCTGAATATCTTTTCCCCGGTGCTTACCGCAAAGCACATGCCGACGGAACACAGCGACGTAAGTATAATGCTGTTGGCGCAGCGGTTGGAGGAAATGATCCAGCCCCCTACACCGAGGCCGCTGAGAAGGTAGGTCGGCGTATATGTCCCCGTGACCACGGACAGGAGCTGAAAAACAGCATACAGAGCCGCCGCCGCGAGGGCGCCGTACTCCGCCTGCCGCTTCATGTCCTCGTCCCTGATGAATATTATGAAGCAGACGGCAAGGACCGGCATCTGCACGACGCTGAGCATATAGCGAATATCGTTCACCATACTGATATATCCCACGCGCATGCAGTTGAGGATGTGGGCAAGGCAGTAGGGCGCGATGACCGCCATGGGGAGAATGATACGTTTTTTGTCCTTCAGCGTTATGAGAAGATAGAGCGGCAGCGCGAACATGATGACAAGGCGGATAATGCCCGCGGGCGTGACGACCGCGTTCTGTGTAAAGAACGCCAGAACATCAAGCACCGGCTGCGCCGCGATAAGGCAGGCAAACCACCATTTATTCAGGAATAGTTTTATTTTCTGCATACCGTCAGTCCCCCAGCACGCCGTCCCAAATGCGCGCTACGTTTTCTTTCGAATAAAAATGTGAACGCTCGAGCGCCCTTTCGGCCATTTCGCGGCGCTTCTCCTCGTCGCCCATAAGCTCGCAGACGCGCGCGACATAGGCCGCCCTGTCGCCGTCGGGGACAAGATAGCCGCTGACGCCGTTCTGGATGATCGCGCCTGGACCGACGCGGACGTCATAGGCCACGGCGGGGAGCATGGCGGAGAACGCCTCCATGAGGACAAAGGGCAGTCCCTCGCTGTGCGAGCTCATAAGGAAGAGCGAGGCGCGGCGCATTTCCTCTTCAACCCCGGCGGCGTCACGCATACCGGTCAGAGACACGCAGTCCTCAAGGCCCTTTTCCGAGATGAGCGTTTCGAGCCTGTCGCGCTCGGTCCCCTCTCCGACTATGCGGAGCTTCCAGTCAGGTATAACGCCGTGGATGTCCGCAAAGGCCTCGATCAGTCTGTCAAAGCCCTTGACCGCGTCCAGCCGTCCAACGGAGAGCGCGACCTTTTTCTTTGCGTCAAGGTCGATATTTTCCGGGTAATGCTCGAGAAAATTCGGCACGCAGACGACCCTCGTCCGGCTCTCTTCGGGGAGCATTGCCTTCACCTCCGCCGCGAGTCCGTCCGTGAGCAGCGCAAAAACGTCGATATTACCGTAGCGCCGGGAGATATCCCGGACGAGCCGCCTGTCAAAGCGGTGGTCATGGTGGAGCTGAGCGATCTTGAGGACGTTTTTGCTGCCGTACCTTGAGAGCAGTACATTGTCCTCGTTGCGCGTGGTGATGATGACGCCGTCGCCGATGGCCTTGATCGTATTTATAACGCCGCGTTTTTTCCCGCGCAGTATCCTGACGCTTTTTATCCCCTCGCGCAATATCGCGGCCGGGTCCTTCGCCCTCATTGCCGCCCTGAACTCCTCGCGGTTGGGAGTCTCGTCCAGCAGATAGCGGACGCGGACGCGCTCCGAGAGCGGGAACGCGGGGGAATCCGGCATATTATACACGGAGATTATCTCCACATCATATTTTTCGGCAAAAAGGTTTGCCATGCTGATTATCGCCTTTTCGATACCGCCGTAAGCAAGGTGCAGCGCGATAATGCGTATCTTTTTCATAGGTCTTCTCCTTTTGTGATACACGGAAAGTATAGCAGTACCTCGCCGAAAAGTAAAGAAAAAACGGCCTCCGAGGGGGCGGTCCAATAAAACAGTATATTGTTTTTTCGGGGAGCGGCATGAGTAATCATGCCGCTTTTCCGTTCACAACGTCATAGAGTAAATTGGCGGGGAGTATGCCGATATAGTTGTAACTGATGGTCACATCCTGCACTCGGTGTCCGCTGGACTTGTCCGGTGCATGAACATATACGGCGTTCACCATATCGTTCAGCACGGTCGGTGTCAGCTTCTCCAGATACAGGTATTTCTTTGCCTGTCGGATAAATCTATCAACATTCTCCGCTTGATCTTCTTGATTCTGTATTTCGTTTTCAAGCATTTCAATCTTGGCTCTCAAGTCTGCCTGCTCCTGCTCATAATCATCAGACAACATCTGAAAACGAGCTTCGGACAGTTTTCCGTTGACCATATCCTCATAAATACGCTTGAACAATCTGTCCAGTTCAGCCAGACGATTTTCGGATTTCTGCAAGGTTCGCTTCTTGGCAGAAAGCTCTTTCCTTGCTTCCTCGCTTCGCTTGGCACCCAATGCTCTGCGGAATGAGTCCTCATAGCCTGCAACACAGGAGATTACCAACCTCATGTGCTGGAGCGTACCTTCTTCCAGTACAACGGCTCTGATGAAGTGGGTGTCACAGACCTCCTTACCCTTTTTACGGGAAGTGGAGCAAACAAAGTGGTCTTGTCTGGTTTCAAAACTGTTGCTGGTGCAGTAGTACAATTTCTCACCGCAATCGGCACAGCGGACGAGACCGGAGAACATATTGGTCTTGCCTGTTCTGGCGGGTCTGCGCTTATTCTTGCGAAGCTCCTGCACACGGGCGAAGGTTTCTTCGTCAATAATAGCTTCATGGGTGTTCTCGAAAATCTTCCATTGGTCGGGAGGGTTTTCGAGTTTCTTTTTGCTTCTGTACGACTGCTTGCGGGTCTTGAAGTTGACCATGTGACCAAGGTATTCCATCTTTTCCAGTATGCCGGTGATAGTTCGTGGTGCCCAATTGTAAGGATTATCCGGTGTCTTTGCAGGAGCATTACGTCCCATCTTCATCCAATGGACGGTGGGGCAATCCACCTTTGCTTCCTTCAGCTTCTTGGCAATCTGAGAGGGGCCGAAGCCCTCCATACACCATGCGAAGATCTGACGGACAACAGCTACGGCTTCATCGTCCACAACCCAATGTCTCTTTGGATTGTCGGGGTCTTTCATGTAGCCATAGGGTGGGTTGGTGGTCAGATACTCACCGGATTCGCCTTTCTGCTTCATAACCGCTTTGACCTTTTTACTGCTGTCCTTGACATAGAACTCGTTGATGATATTCAAGAACGGAGTAAAGTCGTTGTCCTGCTGATTGGCGCTGTCCACACCGCTGTTCACGGCGATGAAACGGACATCGTGTTCGGGGAAAAGCATTTCTGTGTAGAGACCGACTTCCAGATAGTTTCTGCCGATACGGCTCATATCCTTGGCGATGATAACACCGACCTTATTGTTCTCGACCAACTCAATCATTCGTTTCCAATCGGGTCTGTTGAAGTTGGCACCGGAGTAACCATCGTCCACGAAAAACTGGATGTTGCGGAAACCTTGTTCTTGTGCGTATTTTTTGAGAATCGCCTTTTGATTGACAATGCTGTTGCTCTCTCCTGTGAGTTCGTCATCACGACTCAATCTACAGTAGATAGCAGTAATTTTGTCAGACTGCCTATTCATATCTTGTTCCTCCTTAATCGGCGGGCAGTCTGCCAATACAGGATTGCTTGTATATATCATATCACACATTCGTGAATAAATCCACCCTTTCGTTAGAATATTTTTTGAGCATTTTTAGTTTTCTCTTGCCATGTGGTCGAGCAACTTACCGGAAAGACTTCGTTTGCCATCGTAGCTACCGCCAAATCGGTAAGTAGTCTGACCGGAACGAATGGTTACGGTGATCTTTGGCAGCTCTGCCGCACAGTAGTTGTGAACGATGATACTGCCGTTTTCATTGACTGTGTAATTCTTGTTTTTCTGTTCATTCATATAATTGTCCTTTCTTGATTTTTGGAATGGATGGGAGTGGAAACGAATCGAAGGGAAGGATTAACGCTCCAGTTCCTGTTTGCGTTCGATTTTTCTGCCAAGGGTCTGCTCGATATTGTGGCGAATGGTATCAAGCCGCTGTGCTTCGTCTTTGGCGGTCTGATACTGGTTGTAAAGCTTGTTTTTCTCTTTGATGAGCTGTTCCACTTCCGTCTGCAATGCCTTGTAGCTCGGCAGCTTCTTGAGTCCCTTGGAATCAAAATATCGTTTGGCGGCGTTCAGAATGATGAAGTCGCTGTCATGCTCGTCACGATATTTCTGACGGGCTTTTTCTTTCTTACAGGCTTTCAGCTCGTCAACCACATATCGTGTTTTGTGATAGTTCAGCACATAGTCACGGAACTCTTTCTTTTCTGCAATTGTAGCTTCCACTGATTTCATTTCTGTGCGAATATCACTCAGCTTTTCGTGGGCGGCATCACAGGCGGCAGCCAATGCTTCGGGAGAATCAAATCCCATTTCCTGATACAGCAGATAGGCACGGCTGGCATTTTTGAGATTGTGTTTCTTTGCCCAATGCTCGTAACCTTTGCCTTTTTCCTTTGCGGCATCAATATCCACCATGCGGCTAACAGTATCACGCTCGTTGATGGTTTTCTGCATAGCGGGTGCAGAAGGGATGGGGTCGGTTTTTGCCCTCACTCGTTTTGTGTTTCTGACAATAACAGCGAACACAGCCGATCTATCAAAATCGTCACCCAGCTTTCGTGCTGTGATGGGCTTGGTGCGGTCGGGTGTGAGATAGGACAAGCGCCCACGGCTCTCTTTGACGGTAATGCCACGGCGGAGAAGTTTTTCTGCGAAGCCCTCAAAGCTGACAGTATCAGAAAGTGCCATGCGGATTTCTTCACGGAGCTTGTCTTTGTCTGTTTCAAATTTGGTCTGCTTGACGGGTAAGCCCTGTTCGGCAAGAACAGCGTTTTCTTCATCCAGCGCAAGCTGTCCTTTCTTCTTCGCCCAATACTCACGCTCGGTCACACGGGTCTTACTGCCGTTCAGCAGATCAATCTGATACAGACCCGCATCGTGACACATTTCCATAACCTCGGAGCGAAAATATTCCATAGCTGCGTTGGTGCATCGGTGCTTCATGCCCGGTTGTGTATCGCACGGTCTGTCCATATATGGCATGAATGGAACTTCTTCAATTCGCAGAGAATTGATCACGATGTGTACATGAACATTGCCGCTGCCGTTGTGTCCGTCGGGGTGAGTGCAAACAATGGCTTGATGACCCGGAAAGTGTTCCTTGCAGAATTTCTCTCCAAGACTCTGCGCCAGATCTACGGTCAATCCGTGGTCGGGAACATCTTTAGGGTCAAAAGAAATGATATAGTGATGACTTTTGACATCTTCCCGTTTTTGATTTTTGCCATATCGGAGGTTGGCTCTCAGACAAGCAATCGCAAAATCTTCGTTACCGCAGTTCAAGGTGGAAATGCGATAATTCTGTCTTGGGATGAGCCTGCCGTTTTCATCCAGGGTGGGCTTCATAGTGAACTCATCATGCTCAAAAGTGAGGTAAGCTTCAGCGGCAGAGTAGTCGGCATTCTTAGAGCTTATATGCTTGAACGTTGCCAACAGCATCACCTACCTTTTTCATCACTTCAAATTTCAGAGTGGCGAGATCAGAGGCGGCATCTTGCAATTCTTTTGCCATGGACGGATAGGGACTTCGCCATTCGTTGAGGTGTCTGGCAATCTGATTTAGATTGTTACCGATCCTTCCATATTCAGCGGTTAGCTTGCCGATGGCTGCGAGCAGATCGTCGCTGACCAATGTTGCCACAATGGTTGGACGGATGGTTACACCGGAGATTGCTTCACGGATAAACTCCGATTGATTCATGTCGTAAATCTCCAAGCGGCGAAGAAAATCTGCGTGTTCTTCATCGTCCAGACGGGTTTTTACGATGTGGGTTCGTTTCGGTGTGTTGTAGGTTTTGGCCATTCGGTTCCTCCTTCATTTGTGAAAATGGTGGACGGCGGATGCCGTCGCTTCTGCGAAAGCAGAACAGATGCAGGGTTTGGGGAAGGCACTCCCCAACAAGATTCCATGAGGGGCAAAATGAGCGATAGGCGAAATTTGGACCCATGGTAGAATCTTGCTCTACGCTACCCAGCCTTTTCGTTTTCGACGATTTTTCAAGTTCACGCATTTGGTGCTGAACGATGTTTTGGAAAAATGGTAAAACAAAAAGAGCCGATTACACAAAACATCAGAAATCAGCGGGAGCATGGCTCTCGCTTCAAAGTGATGTTCTATGTAATCGGCTCTGAAAAATCAAAGTCGGGTTCTGCTTTGTACAACTCCCGCCAACAGAACCAAAGGCGTGGTGGAGCAGTTCGGTACTTCCAGTGCACCGATACCGTGTCGGACAATTCCGACTCTCATAAAATATGTTTGAACATTCTTATATTCAGTTGTCCCCAACGTTCGACCCGTTACACTAATATTATACAAATGCGGGCTATTTCTGTCAACATTGCAAATGCAAAATATGTAAGAACAATGCTCTTTTACTCATATAACCTATTAGAACAGAACACTCATTACAAAATAAACTCGCCCTTGTTCATCATCCAAAATTTCATCTACAGCAATCATCTCTAAGCATTGCATCATATACACCACAGACCATATTTCATCAAACTGAGAAGATAGCTCCATGTGTTGTTGAATCAAATCTTTTGTAATGGTATATGGTGAAAAGTCAGGAGCACCATATAGATAGTCACCGTTAAGTAATGCTGCTATTTTCTTTGCTAACTTTGAATTTCTTACAGCAGTTTCATAAGAAAAAATCTGTAATGGTTCACGATTGAATCCATAAGTGCTATCGGCTCCAACGGGATCTCCCCAATAAGGAAGTATATATAATTCATAATCATCTTTGTCAATGGGACACCATGACTCCATAATTTTATAAAAGCGAATCATGAAATTATGAAGCACACAAAAATCTTCTTCGGACAAAAAGCTGCCTTGACGAATCAAAAAGTGGGTTTCATTATTTCTCAGCTTTTGCAACAGCTCAAGTTCTGTTTTTAACGATTCTCCTTGCTCAAGGCTTCTGCCAAATAACTTCTTATGTAATGAAATTAGTTCGTTAAATTGAATTGTGTTAAATTTTGAAAGATCTTCATTTGACAGCGTATCAAAAAAACTATTTAAATCCGTTGCCTTGAAATAATCGAATAAGAGTTTTGCATCAGCTTCATTTTTTGCCTTTCTTACTTCTGCAACCCTGTGATCGTTATTATTCAACAGCATTTGCTTCATAATAAGTTCAACGGCATTATGAAGTGACAATACAAAATTTTTCTGATACTGGAGTGTTGCTTTTCCATCTTTTATATCATCACAAAAGTGTATGGCAGCCGCCCAAGCTTCAAAGGCATTTTCCATCAATACTGGTTTCATATCTTGCTCCTTGTTCTTTTATCTTCAAAAGACAGGTGCCCATGTCAACAAGAAGCACGTTCATCCTAAACGTTGACATGATCGGTTCACTTGTTATTTAAAATGATTGAGCTGTTTCTAACTCGCAGGCTTTATCGTACAGATTATCATAATGCAAAGTCAGAATGTTTTGCTGGGTTGCTTTGTTTCGACGATCACGATAAGTAGCTTCGTTGTAATCCTCACGCAAGCCTGCGACCACAGCATAGTGAAAACGGCTTGAATCATATTCTGAAAATTCCTTCGGAAGCGAGGATTTGTTGCTGTACTTGGTGATCGTCACAAACGATGCAGAAAAGTGTGCTTCGATTTCTGCTTTCCAATCATAAATTTGATAAGTACCTTTTCTAAAGGCTTCTCCCTCGTGTCCAGATTTCAAGGTTGTCCTTCCATTAGGGTGTTCAAGCTCGACAAATACAAACTCATAGCCGCCAGAGCTTTTTCCTATCAACAAATAATCAGCAATGTACTTACCTAAAGCAAATTCCGGGAAGACATATGCATCGTGGTGGCCAAAATTATAATACTTAAATACACCAGCAATAATATGATAAGCAGGTCTGTGATTAATGAAGCGAAGAACGTCTCTTTCGTTTGTGTTTGCATCATGAATCAAGGCACAAAACTCTTCATTTAGTTGTTCCATATTACCTTCGTTCTGGAAATCAAACAACTCAATATGATTGTTAGGGAAAAAACTATCATAGTGCCGAACTGCTGCTGGATACAATCGCCTATGATTTATCTTCCCAAATCTTCTGTCTCCGGCAGCTTCTCTTTCAGTACACAAAATATCCTCATACAGTTGCATCTCCTGTTTGGTAGGAACGCTCTTTATATAGTCTCGTTTATATAAATTCATAATACTTCCTCATGTTGTAAGAATATGCTGCAATGCTATTCATTGTTCGATTTCTGTAGTGAATTCCAAAATGTCATCGACTCCACAATCAAGAGTTTTGCAGATCTTCTCGATAGTGTCGAGAGAAATATAATTGTCACGCTTGATGCGTGTAATGATATTAGCACTAAAGCCCGCTTTTTCCATCAGCTCGGCATTAGTCATACCCTTGTCGATCAGTAAGTGAAATAACTTTTTGTAGGTTACAGCCATGGTAATTCACCTCCTAATATTAACGGTAATTATATCACGAAAGCGTGAATAATTCAATTAGTATGATTGACATCGCACGATAATAAAACACTTCTGCTCAAGTTGGTCAGAAGTTGAACAGCTTACCACTTTGCTGAACGCAAAATGGTAAGCTGTTTCATTATCACGTATTATAAACTTGTCTGATTATGGTTTGCTTGATATGTCGAATTAAAAGCACTATCAAACAACCACTTTCTAAAGGACGGGTTGTTCTGAACTTCTCTAAACAATTCCAGTCCGCTTTGCATACTGTTCATGACCGCTTCATGGGCAGCACGATCACTTTCATCACGGGCATTCTGCTTGTCAGAGAATTGCATTGCATTATTGTACTTCTCATCCCTGCGGACACTTTCGATAATATCGTTGATCTGCTTCTTGATTTTGTCTTCATCTGTCCACTCGATATTGCCGAAGATATCATGGAATTCCTTCAAGATATTTGTGAGCGTATCCAATTCTGGAACATCAATCCCCACACTGGTGCTTACCGGAATAGGATCGATTTTGCCGTTTTCGTTCTCGAGCTGAATTCTCATAGTCTGCTGCGCTTCAGCACGGTAACTTTCCAGATCCACATCTTCAAGCAAGCCCTCGGTGTAATCCTCACCATCCGGTTTAGGCAGCTTGGGCACCAAAAGATTTAGGAAGATGGAGAGCTTTTCCCACTGAACACTGCCATATGGCAAAATCGCAGAAAGAAAATTATAGGTTCGCACGAAAGTCTTTGCACAACTCTTAAATTCAATCTGATCTTCAATAATCAAACCTTTATAGACTTCGACACAGTGATCCAGAATGGGGTCAAGGTGCTCACGAGGTCCATTTGCCAAATAACGCTCCACAAAGGTATCAATGTCAGCATCGCTGTAAACCTGAATAGATTCCATAGTATCAATCAAATCATTCAGCTTATTCACATCGGTCTCACCAGAAAGAATTGTGGTTTTATAATACCTATCAAAGGCTTCTTTGATGACCCCAGGCTCGTTTACAAAGTCCAGAATAAATGTGTCTTTCTTGTCAGGGTGGCTTCTATTTAGACGGGACAGTGTTTGAACTGCCTTAATATCGGCCAAGCCTTTGTCTACATACATAGTGTGCAGCAGCGGTTCATCAAAACCTGTCTGGAATTTGTTTGCGACAATAAGAATGCGATAGGGATCACCCTTAAAGGTTTTTTCGATTTTAGCACTCGGAAATCCGTTCAAATCCGCTTCTGTAACTTGTCTGCCCTCATACTCGACAGAACCGGAAAAAGCTACAATCGCTTTAAAGGGACTCTTGCGTTCTTCCAATAGCTTAGAAATCGCTTTGTAATATTCGATGGCACGTTTAATGGAACTGGTGATAACCATGGCTCTGGCCTTACCGCCGACTTTTCCTTTGGCAATCACTTCTGTATGGAAATGCTCAACCATAATGTTAGCCTTTTCGTGGATAGCGTACTGATTGGATTCCACATAGTAACGAAGCAATCGCTGTGCTCGTTTCTTGTCAAACTGCGGATCGTCCTCAATAGTTTTCGCCAATTTATAATAACTTTGCACTGGCGTAAAATAACGCAGTACATCCATGATAAAGCCTTCTTCGATAGCCTGCTTCATGGTATAAACATAGTGCGGTTCCGGCTTTGTTGTTCCATCGGGCAACCGCTTTTTCTTACCGAACATTTCCAACGTCTTATTCTTCGGTGTTGCGGTAAACGCAAAATAGCTTGCGTTCTTTACCATCTTGCGCCCCTCGATGATTGTATTGATCTTGTCTTCAAGATCATCTTCATCGTCATAGACGCTACCAGAAAGCACCATGTTCATCTTTGCAGACAGACTGCCGTTCTGGCTGGAATGGGCTTCGTCAATCAGAATGGCAAAGTTTTTATCCTTATGTACCTCGCCAATATCATCCAAAATGAACTGGAACTTATGGACGATGGTAATAATGATTTTCTTACCTTCGTTCAGGAGCTGCTTCAGCTCACCGGCACTTTTCGCCCAACCAACTGTTGCAGATACCTGCATAAACTGTTTGATGGTGTCTTTGATCTGCTTGTCCAAATTGATACGGTCAGTCACAACGATAACCGTGTCAAAAATCTCTTTGCCGCTGTCATTTTTCAGTGTGACGAGCTGATGTGCCAGCCATGCGATGGAATTAGACTTACCGGAACCTGCGCTGTGCTGAATCAGATAGCGTCCGCCCACACCGTCACTCTTTGCATCACTAAGCAGGGATTTCACCACAGAAAGCTGATGATAACGAGGGAACACCTGCTTATATTTTGTAACCCCGGTGTCTTCGTCTTTCTCAGAAATCACCTGAGCATAGTTTTCAATGATATTGGATAGTTCATCCTTGGTCAGAATCTCTTTCCAAAGATAATCCGTTTTGATTCCATTGGGATTCGGAGGATTGCCAGCACCATCATTGAATCCCTTGTTAAACGGCAGGAACCAGGATTTCTTGCCCTTCAGTTCCGTACACATTCTTACTTCGTTATCATCAACGGCAAAGTGAACGATGCATCGTTTGAAGCTGAACAAAACCTCATCCGGAGTGCGATCATTCTTGTACTGTTCAACTGCATCGGAAACGTTTTGCTTGGTAAGCTGGTTTTTCAGCTCCATGGTGATTACTGGCAGACCGTTGATGAAGATACAGACATCCAGTGCCAAACGAGGGTTGAAGCTGGAATACTGTAGCTGTCTGGTCACGCTGAAAATATTCTTTTCATATAATTCTGCGGCTTCTGGATTGTGAACAGAGGGGCGCACATAGAACAGATCCAAGCGCAGATGCTTGTAGCGCATACCTTTGCGGAGCAGCTCTATGACACCATCGCTTTTCAGCTTCTTGTCCAACTGCTTGAAGAAACGATCTTTTTCCAGATCACTGTCCAGAATGTGCAGCTCATCCATTGCTTTCTTCTGAGTAGACAGCAGAAAACGGAAGAGTCTGTCCTCATCGATGGCATATTGCTTGTTGTACTCAGTTGTGACACCTTGTTCATAGCCATTGCTATTTACCAAAGTATCCACAATCAAGGTTTCAAAACCATTTTCCTTTGTATTACTCGGCATCCTCTGCCACCTCCTCCACATCTTCACCGGTATCATCGGTGTCGATTTCCGTATCTTCCTCTGGCGTGTATTCCGGGATAACTACATCACGAACATCAATCTGTCCCGTCACAACATCAGAGATCAATCTGGTTCGGTATTCTCTAAGATACTCAATATGTTTTTCAACTTCTTTTTTGAGCAAGTCAATCTTTTCTGTCTCTTGCTCAATGTATTCAACAATTTCACGTTGTTCTTCAATCGGAGGAACAGGAATATCATAATTCTTAAAATTTATTGCAGGCATACGCCATCTTCCTTTATTGGCTGCACCACGTCCCAGTCCGTAGAAGATTTTACGCTTGTATCCCAACTGGAATACATATAAGAAGTATTTCAAATCGGTTCTTTCAACATCAATTGCAGAAAATACTCGATAGTCTGGACTTGTAACCCCAAAAAAGTCAGAAAGCCCAATAAAACCGGTTAGCAAGTCCATGTGATTCATTGCATAATCGCCAGGATATACAAACTGGTATTTCGAGTAATTGGCAGCCATTTGGCCTTCATTAGAGGCAATGTCTTTTACTTTTAAACCCTGCTGCGTAATAGATATTACATCGTAGCCTTCTTTACCAGCAATTCGCTTCTTAATTTCAAAATGCTGCTTAACTTTGTTGAATTGCCAATGTGCAGGAATTTCTTTAACCCAGTTTGCTTCAACAGCTTGCATTTCAACATCAGCATGAATGCCACGTGTGACAGCCTGATTTATTACTGTTGTTTTTCTTTCGTCCAGTAAATTAATCTGCTTCTGATAACCATGAATCAAATGATTGATTTTGGAAACTTGCCAATCAAGGTATCGGACAATCTGATCCTGCTCATCTCGTGGAGGAACAAGAACACTTGCACATTTCAACTCCTGCCAATATAGGTTTCTTTGAATGGAACCAACGCCTTTTGACCTAACCAAGTATTGATCTACCATAATGGCACTCCTGAATAGGTAATTTGCATATTCCGTAGTCAATTGATCATTCATAGACAGAACAATATATGCAGGGCTTGTAATACCGGTATGTTTTGATACACCAACAGAACCTCTCCATGCTTGCTGATTATTTAATACAAAATCACCCGGATCAACTCGCTGATATTTGGAAAGATCCTTACTTGTTGCGTTGGTTCTCTTTTCGGTTCTTTTTGAGAAAGGAACTACACCGGCATCCAAATATACAGATAACAGTTCCAACTCGGTACAATTACATATCGATTTCTCCTTGGCTATAGAATACAATGGAAAAACTTCCCAATGCTTTGGAAATGTCATATTCCATAGTGGCTGTACAGCCTTGTACGCTTCGTATCTTTTCATAATCAGCCCCCTAAGATTTCATCCAGAAGACCGTCGGTTTCTTTTTCGATAGCACGAATATCCCTTGCAATTTCTTCTAACGTACGCAACTGAATCGGTTTATAGAAATACTTCGTAAAGGAAAGCTCATAGCCCACTTTCTCTGTACCCGGTTTAATAAACACATCAGGGGCATACGGTTTCACTTCTTTTTCGATAAATGCTTCGATACCACCTTTATAGGTAAACGGTACGATTTCTTTATCAGAGTTCGGCTTTATAGGCTTGCCCTTCTTATCCAGAATAGGCTGACCGTTTTCATCATACTGCGGTGTGTAGACCGGAATTTCCCAATATCCAAATTCAGAATTATTAAACACCTTGCTGTAACGTTCATCTGCTTGGTCAAATGCCATGTACAATTCCAGAATATAATCTCTAATATCCTTATCGATTTCACAGTTCTTTTCTCCAAGGTTCTTGCGAAGAGGTTTTTTGAAGGAAGTAGCATCAATGAGTTGTACCTTTCCTTTGCGGCGTTTCTCCTTCTTGTTGGCAAGAATCCAGATGTAGGTACCAATTCCTGTGTTGTAGAACATTTTTTCAGGAACTGCGACAATGGCTTCCAGCAAATCCTGCTCCAGAATATACTGACGCAGATTGGAGGGACCCTGACCTGCTTTGCCGGTAAACAGAGAAGATCCGTTGTGTACCTCCACAATACGACTGCCAAGAGCAGTATTCTTCTTCATCTTGCTAATGTTATTGGCAAGGAACAACATCTGCGGATCACCAATGTCCGGAATCAGAGAGAAATCTTCATCCTTATAGTTCACACGGAAACGGGTGTCGGTAATCTCATCCTTCTTAATGTCGCCCCATGCCTTCAGATCTGTTTTCCAAGGTGTGCCGAAAGGCGGGTTGGAAAGCATAAAGTCAAAGGTTTCTCCAGCGAATCCATCATTGGAAATGGTGGAGCCAAAGAAAATGTTGTTTGCCTGTACGCCTTCGCCCTTAACCAGCATGTCACTGCGAGCGATAGCATAGGTTTCGTCGGAGTTCTCCTGGCCGTACAAATGGATCGAAACATTCTTTCCGAATTCCTTAGCCACTTCTTGCATTCGACCTTCGGCAACCGTCAGCATACCGCCTGTGCCACAGGCTCCGTCATAGATACGGTAAGTTGTACTCTGAATTTTGTCTTTCACGGGCACAAACGCCAGATCAGTAATCAGCTCCACGATGTCACGAGGGGTAAAGTGACGTCCTGCATCAGTAATGTTGGTTTCCTCATTAAACTTACGGATGACCTCTTCAAACACCGTTCCCATAGTGTGATTGTCCAGTGCGGGCTGCACAAGATTACCCTTGGCATCATAAATCGGGCGATTAGACAGGTTCACAGAGGAATCCGTAAACTTGCTGATCAGCAGGCCCAGAATGTCATGCTCAGAGAGTTTGTCAATCTGATTTCTGAATTCAAAGCGCTTGATAATATCCTGCACATTCTGAGAAAAACCGTTCAGGTAAAGGATAAAGTCGGATTTCAGCTGTTGCTGATTAGTACGGGATTTCAGATCTGACAGGGTATAGGGGGAACTATTACAAAAAGCTTCTCCCGCTACGCTGCACAGGGCTTCGTCCTGATCGGTAATACCAGCAGCATCCAGCTGCTCCTTCATTTTCAAAACTTTCTCCTTAGTGGGTTCCAAAACCGCATCAAAACGGCGGATAACCATCATAGGCAGAATAATCTTTCTGTAGTCGCCTACATCATATGTATCTACGAGACAGTCATTTGCGATTCCAAACAAAAAGGAAACGATCTGACCAAAGTTTGCTTTTTCCATTATTGTTCTGTCCTTTCATTCGTAAGTTCCATAATATCGGAGATGTCGCACTTCAGAGTGTTGCAGATTTTCACAAGCACCTCAGTGTTGACATTTTCATTCTTACCAAGTTTCGCAAGTGCTGCGGTTGTAATTCCAGCTTCTTTACGAAGCATCGTTTTCGTCATATCCATGTCAATCAACAGTTTCCAGAGCTTCTTATAGGATACAGCCATGCTTATCTCCCTTCCTATATAAATCAAATATCTAAAAATTAGATTTCTGGTTCAATTATATAACAAGATATCAAGAAATGAAAGTGGCGAAGCAGTCTTTTGAAAAATTTCTCAAAAAATGTGGTTGACTTTCTCGGCACCACTGCGTATAATAGTGTTAGGAATTAGCGAACACGCTTATTCCTGTCAAGGAGGAAAGGACTATGAACGGCAAGTTCGGAGAATTCATCGCTGAAAAGCGAAAATCCCGTGGACTGACACTACGTGGACTGGCTGCCGAATTAGGGATTGTACCGGCATACATGAGCGACATTGAAAAGGGGAATCGCTATCCCCCTGACAAAGACAAGCTGTATGAATTGGCCCGTATTCTGTGCCTGTCCGAAGAAGAAACCAACACCATGTTTGATCTGGCCGCAGGCGAAAAGGAGAATACGGTATCTCCTGATCTGCCGGAGTACATCATGGGGAATGAGCATGTCCGTGTTGCGCTTCGTATGGCACGTGACAACAATGCCTCCAGTGAAGTATGGCAGAAGGTCATTGAGATGATGGAGGAACAAGAGCGAGGTAAGAAATAAGCGTGATCCATTACAACTATTCTGCGCATCAGTTGGAAAAAGAGGCGGAAAAGCTTCTGAACCAATTTGACCCTGAACGACTAAAAAAGCCGAAGCCCATCGACGTCTACGCCGTCATTGAAAAGTGCTTGGGTGTTGACTATGACTGGAAGTATATCACCCCAGATCAGTCTATTCTCGGCGCAACCGCCTTCAATGCTGGCTATGTGTGGGTGTGGCCCGAACCCTGTTATCGAGAGGGCATGCTTCCTTCAAAGGTTTATCTTTCCAAGGGGAGTATTCTCATTGATGCAACGCTGACTGAGGGGGATAATAGAGGGCGTGAAAACTTCACTGTGATGCACGAAGTGTTTCACCAAGTTCTGCACAAGAACTGTTTCCGTCGTGAAACGCCCGACTATATTCACAGCACGACGCAAATAGCCTTGAATGGGAAGAAAAGTCTGAAAACGTCGCTGGATTTCATCGAGTATCAGGCGAATGCGTGTGCAGCGGCGTTCTTGATGCCGCAGAATGTGGTTCGAGACGAGTTCAAAAAGCGAAGCAGTAACTTAGGCGCAAAATACCCCCTTCCGTGCGACTGCATGGTAGAGAGCATTATCTATGACATGGCGGATGAATTCAGCGTATCTAAACAGGCTATGCGCTATCGCTTGAACTCGCTGAAGATGATCACATTTGATGCCCCCCTATTCAACTAAAAATCTCAATTTAAGGGAATCTTCCGATTCCCTTAAATGCAAGCCGAGTGTTAGAAAGAAGCGAACAGGCGAATATGCGAACATTAAAGGAGGTGATGCCTTATGCGCAAATAAAAAGAGCGGCAATCTGCTGCAACAGATTAACCGCTCATTCAAGATGTGCACGTTACTAAAATATCACGACTGGCTTGTTCCGTCAAGCCGAAAGGAGTCAAATTATGTATAAACACTACTATATCAACAACAATCAGACCTTGAATCCTGGACATCATCATGAAGTCCACACCAAGGAGCACGCAGCTCAGCTTGGCATCCGCAGCACGCAGTATGTTGGCTATTTTGCAAGCGAAGTGGAAGCTGTTGCTCAGGCAAAGAAAACCTATTTTGATGCGGACGGCTGTGCAACCTGCTGTCCGAAAGCACACAGGGGGTAATTAATATGGCACGTTCTTCTCATCATGTTGTTCACAATTCCAACGGAGGTTGGGATGTTAAGCGTAGCGGCGCTCAGCGCTCCAGCGGCCATTTTACAACCAAGGAACAGGCCGTAAACGCAGGAAGACAAATCAGCCGAAATCAGGGCACCGAATTCGTTGTTCATGGTATGAACGGACGCATCCAGTCCGCAGACAGCCATGGGAACGATCCTTGCCCGCCGAAGGGTTAATTTAGGGAGGTGAATATCATGTCTGTACACCATGGTGGTAAGGTTGGTAAAGCCGGTAAGACCTTGGCGTCTAAAAGTTCTTCTAAGTCTGCGAAGAGCAAAGCCGGGAAGACTCTGGCCAACCACAAAGCGAAAGCGCATTAAAGGACAGGTGCCTATGCTGCCGCATAGGCACCTGTTTTATGTGATGCAGATTTATTCTTCCATGACCTCTAACATCATTCGTGCGCCTAACTTAAAGCCATTCTGAAAGATCAAACAGTCTGTATTGGTTTGATGCTCTCGCACACAATCTGTGTATTTATCAAACAGTTCTTTCTGTTCGTCCGTCATAGTGGCTTTGAGTTTTTCTTCGTTCCTGCAAATCAGCTCCAACAGTTTCTTGTATTCTTTGCAAGAGGATGTGTCATACTCTGTTGGCTCGATATTACCATGCCAAAATTCTTCAAGGATTCTCATACTGCATCCTCCTCGTAGATCATCTCACGCAGAACAATTTCCTCGGCTCGGCTGCGGATGCTGTTCATAGCTCCAACCCACGCCATCTGATCATGCTGCTTCGTGCTCTCTGTCACGCCCTCAGCGGATTTCATTTGCTCAATGATGAGTTCAAGACGGCTCTGTGCCTGCTCGTTTAAATCAGCCAGATAAGACCACAGCTCACCGTTAAGACACAGAGCGTTGAAACGGATAGGATTATGCTCCTTGATATAATCTCTGTGCATACGCCCCCAACGACCAATAGGTCTGGTTTCCTCTGGTAAGCGAATATCAGGAATATAGTAATCGCCACAGCGAATGTAGTTTAGTCCTTGCATCATATGTACCTCCAATAAGATTCAAACATTCTGTTAAAGATAGAAAAAGGCGATACCTGGTTGTGAAAACCAAGTATCGCCAATTCTTCTTGTCGCACTCCTGTACGGCAGCTACCCTATGTCAGTAATGTTCTCATACTGTCTTATTGGAAACTACCTTTCAGCGTGCTTTTTTGTCATTCTGCCAACGAACCCCTGCTTTCAGCAAACGAAGGCAGGGGGTCTTTAGCGTAGGCGCAGCCTCCGTATGGAAGCTGCGCCTGATATATTTTGATCCTATTTCCTGATTAAAATCTTTGATTTTAATCAGGAAATAGGATCAAACGGTGGGGGCTGTTTTGCGCCCTTTTGGGGGCGCTTTCATAGCAAAAGAGAGGCATTCCGCAAAGAATGCCTCTCTTTTCATTTTCCAGCCCCGCCTTCGGCGTGCTTTTTACGGCTGTGCCGTTACCGGCCGTATCCGAAAGCTGGCAGAACGGTTCGGCTGCGGCTGTTTGCCCTTGGTAAGCCATTTCTCACGGGAATGCCGGATCGTATTCCAAGGGGGATTTGGAAGGCAAACGCGCGCCTGCACGTTCTGACAGCTTTCGATAGGCTTTGGGGGGGATTATCTGTCGGCTGCCTAATCGCGGTACAGTTTGAAGGATGTGTGTGCAATACAGATTGAGGAAATCGGATTAGGAGGTATTTTTGCGATTTGGCATCCGTTTGTACAGTGAGGGAAGCTCTGATTAAATCGACGAGAACTGGCAGCGAGAGATTTTGTCTCCAGACAAGGTATGGAAAATGCGGGAATACTGTGTATGTATTTCCCATTTTTCGTACCGAAGGCTGGGGGCAAAAGATCCGCTGTCCAGCCGAAGATGATTTATTCAGAGGTTCCTGAGGTTATATCAGGCCAGCGCTTCGCCCAGACTGCGGCAGGCGCTCAACGCTTCGTCATCGGGGGTCTCCTGACAGATCACGCTGTCGCAGACCAGATTTGCGCCCTTGTCCCGGCAGTTCTCTTCCCACGTGCGCATCCACTCGCCATCGCCCCAGCCATAAGAGCCGAACAAAGCGATCTTCTTGCCGGAGAGCTTACTCTCGCAGGTCTCGAACATGGGGGCGAATTCGCCGTCTTCCAGTTCCTCCGCGCCCATGGCGGGGCAGCCGAAAGCAACCGCGTCAAATTCGTCCATCTTTGCTCCGTCGAACTCGGCGGCGGTAAACAGCTCCGCTTCCGCGCCAGCGTGCTTTGCGCCTTCCACAACGGCCTGCGCCATGGCTTCGGTATTTCCGGTGCTGCTCCAATAAACAACTGCAATTTTCATTTTCAAAAATCCTTTCTTAAATCCTATTTCATCCGGCTACTGTGAGCCGTTCGATGTCGATCCCGCTGGCAAGCTGGCGGCAGTAAACCCTCGTGCAGGCTTTGTACTTGGCAAAGGTCTTTTTGGCCGCTTCCTCGTTTTCATAAACCTTCCAGCAGCCCACGCATTTACAGGGCTTGTGTTCCAGAAATCCCTTCACGTCCTCCGGCGGATAGCTCAGAAACAGGCCGATCTCGTGGGGGAAATCCTCCTGCTGCTTTAATCTCCGGGCAAGCCTTGTCAGGCATCGGCTGCCGCCCCGGCAGTTGTAGCCGAACTCGCTGAGAAGCGCTTCGCAGGATGCGCAGGAAAGGTCTTTTTCCAGCCGCGCTGGCCGGTAGAGGTAGATCAGCGCCCTGTCCTGACGGATACGCAGGGGGACTGCCCGGACACCTTTCTTCCCAAGCCGCCGGTTCAGGCTCCGCAGAAAGTCCAGCAGGTCCTCCCGGTTTTCGTAGGGGCAGGCGAACAGGTTTCCGGTTTTCAGCCCCGCCAAGGTGGGGGCGCAGTTGCGAACCACCTGTTCCTCAGACATGGCCGTCCTCCTTGCCCCGGGCGATTCGGCGCAGGCTTTTCCGGATGGAAATGACGCCCACGGACGTTACGGTGACAGCCGCAACAGCACCGGCGCCGGACAGAATCGTGGCAATTTCCATAGCTCGAACCTCCCGTATTCATAATGATAAGATCATCTTTTTTGTTCGCTTTTGGTTAGCCTCTGCTAACTGGCTATATCATACACGATGTTGCTCCGTTTGTCAAGTCTTTTTCCTACTATTTTTATAGGCAGGTTTTGGGGGTGAAAAAAGCGCCCCGCCGGGGCGCTTTAGGCTGTTTTATTCCTGTGGCAGTGTGACAATTCGGGGTTCATGATGGACGGCAGGCAGAATTTTCTCCATCAGGTCAGCCGTCCGAAGACGCAGGCTGGAGGTGTTGATGCAGGGATGACAGCCGATGTACTCCCCTTTCAGCACGTCCTCGTCCATGAGAAGCTGCACATGGTTCTCCCCATCGTTCATCAGCCCCAGAACGCTGACGGAGCCGGGGGTGATGTCCAGAAATTTCTCCATATACTCCGGCGCGGCAAAGCTCAGGCGGGAGGAGCCGATCTCCTTGGAGAGAACGCTGGTTTTGAAATGCTTGTCCCCGGGCAGCATCAGCAGATAAAACTCCGTACACTGCCGGTTGCACAGCAGCAGATTCTTGCAGATCACCGCATCCAGCACCCGGTCGATCTCCTCACAGGCTTCCATAGTCATGGCGGCCTCGTGGTCGATGCGCTGGTAGTCGATTCCCAGGCTGTCCAGCAGATCGTAGCAGCGAATTTCCTTCTCAAGCCGTCCGGCACAGTTGGCGGGACGTCCGTTTACCAGTTCCATAGTCATTTTTCCTTTCTCAGCTGCCAGAATGCCACGGCGCTGGCAGCCGCTACGTTCAGAGAATCCACGCCGTGGTACATGGGGATTTTTACGGTGTAGTCGCACCGGGCAATGGTCGTCTCCGTCAGGCCGTCGCCCTCGCTGCCCAGAATCACCGCCAGCTTTTCCTCCGCCATGAGTCGGCGGTCGTCAATAGAGACGGAATCGTCGCTCAGCGCCATGGCGGCGGTTCTGAAGCCCAGACGGTTCAGCTGCTCCATTCCCTCCTCCGGCCAGTCTCCCGTAAACGTCCATGGAATCTGAAACACCGTTCCCATGCTGACCCGGGCGCTGCGGCGGTACAGCGGGTCACTGCATCCGGGGGTCAGCAGCACGGCGTCCATGCCCAGCGCGGCGGCAGAACGGAAGATCGCGCCCACGTTGGTGGGGTTCTGGACGTTTTCCAGAACCACGATCCGCGCTGCCCCGGCGCAGATATCCTCCACGGTGGGAAGCCCCGGGCGGCGCATGGCGCACAGCACGCCCCGGGTCAGGTGGTAGCCGGTGAGATTGCACAGCAGCTCCTCGTCCGCGGTATACACGGGAACCTCGGGACAGCGGGCGATGACCTCCCGTGCCGCTCCCGTGATGTCCTTGCGCTCCATGAGCAGCGACACCGGCTCGTATCCGCCGTCCAAAGCCCGGTGGATGACCTTGGGGCTTTCCGCAATGAACATCCCCTTTGCCGGTTCAAACCGGTTGAGCAGCTGCGCCTCCGTCAGCCGGGCATACACGTCCAGCTCCGGTGCGGAGAAATCCATTATTTCAATGACGTTGGCCATAGCGTTCCTTTCCGCCCCAAGACAACATGCCAAAAAACGGGGCACTTTTTTCCTTCCTATACTACCAAATTCCGTTCAAAATGTCAAAGATTTCTCCGTCGATTGACTTCCATTTTCCGCAATGGTAGAATACATTCATTGTAAAGAGAGGGGCGGATCGCCATGGCAGACAAACATCCGGGGTATATGACCACCTTCAAGGAGCGCTTGAGCTACTGGACATACTTCATCGGACAGAACATTTACTATAACATCACGGCGGCTTTTATCTCCACCTACCTTGCCATGCAGGGCGTGAACCTTGCCAAGGTCGCTATCGTGCTGCTGATCGTCAAGATCTGGGACGCCGTGAATGACCCCATTTTCGGCTTCATCTTCGACAAGGTGAAATTCAAAAACGGGCAGAAAAGTCTGCCCTGGCTGCGCATTTCCACCGCACTGATCCCCATTGTGACCATCATCCTGTTCTCCATTCCCTCGGCGCTGGGGGAGACTGGGAAACTTGTCTGGTTCGGCGTGGCCTACGTGTTGTGGGACACTGTGTACACTCTGACGGACATTCCCGCCTACGCCATGCTGAACACCATGACCGACAATCTGCCGGAGCGCAACACCCTGCTCTCCGTCAACCGGGTGTTCTCCGGGGCGGGCGTGCTGATCTACGGCGTTGTGCTGCCCATCCTCATCAGCGAAAATGTGGGCATGAGCGCCAGTCTGGCCATTGCGACGCTGTCCATTTTCAGCGCCCTGACCATGGTGCCCCTGTCCCTCAACTGCAAGGAGCGCAACTATAAGCCCGAAGAGGAAGACGAAAACTTCTCTCCCCGGCAGATGTTCTCCTATCTGGGAAAGAACAAATACCTGCTGACCTACTACGGCGGCTACTGCGCCACCGACGCGCTGAAAACCTCCGCCGCCGTGACGCTGTTCGTCTCCTTCTACCTGTTCGGCAATTCCCTTTACTCCATCGTGCTGAATCTGCTGAACATGGTGCCGGGTGTTTTCGCCGCCATGCTCATGCCCACCATCCTGAAAAAGCTGGATAAATTCAAAACGCTTTTCTGGTGCAACATCGTCAACATCATCTTAGGTCTGGTGATTTTCTTCGTTGGCTACGAAAACCGGGCGCTGTTCCTGACGCTGACCTGCGTCCGCACCGTTCCCATGAGCATCGTGGGCATTCTCGCCTTCATGTTCACCCCGGACTGCGCCGAGTACGGCCAGTACAAATCCGGCATCAGCGCCAAGGGCATCACCTTCGCCATTCAGACCTTCTCCGTGAAGATCACCGCTGCGGTCTCGTCCTCGCTGGCTTTGGCGCTGCTGGGCTGCTTCCACTGGATTTCCGTGGAGGCGGAGAGCTTCGAGACGCTGAAAGCGCTGAACATCCAGCAGAGCGCGGGGGCGCTGGAAGGACTGTGGATCGTGTACGCCCTGGTGCCTGTCATTGGCATGATCATTTCCACGTTCTTCTACTTAGGCTACAAGCTCAACGACAAGGACGTGCAGATCATGGCGCGGTGCAACGCCGGAGAGATCACCCGTGAGGAAGCCGAGTCCATGCTGTCCCGGAAGTATTGAGCTTTCTGCATACGTTTTTCTACAAAATAAACGGCGCCGGATGGCGCCGTTTCAGTCTGTCAAAGAACCCCTGCTTTCGCTTGCTGAAAGCAGGGGTTCTTTGACAGACTGAACGGCCTCCCGCTTTCACGCGGGAGGCCGTCTTATGAACATAAGGGTAGTTGACCGTCAGGGTTTTCCAACAGGAATGGATGTGTTCTCCTGAATCGCTGCCAGCATGGCGTTCAGATTCTCCTCATGGGTGAAGCGGAACGCTTTCTGCTTGCCGTCGTAGCAAACTACCAGATAGCACAGGGTGCCATAGATTTTTCCGTTCTCGAAAAAGCCCTTGGTCACAGCCAGACGCTTAAAGACTCTGGTGATCGCAGACAGGGGAATGTAGCCGATCCGGTTGATGCCGTACATGCCCACATACAGCGCTTTGTCTCCCAGGCCGAAATCCTCATAATGGGTGCAGCACACTCTGTCCGGGCGGAGAACCTCCGGCGGCAGAATCTTCTCGGAAAGCGCTTTTGGCGGAATGTACATACGTAAAATCCTTTCTCAGATGGTCAGGCGGAATGATTACTTTGCCTCAGCGGGCTTTTCAGCCTTGGCGCCCTTCTTGGGAGCCAGAACAACAAACAGCACGAACAGCACAACCGCGATGCCCACGCCCAGATATCTGGAGATGGGAGGCAGGAAGGAGATGCCGCCCAGATACAGCTTGCTGCCAAACACGAAAGACATGGTAACAGCAGTCATGAACGCTGCGGGAACAGCGGCCACATAGGCGTTCTTGCCCTCATGGCGCAGATACATGGCGGCAGTCCACAGGACGATAGCGGCCAGAATCTGGTTGGTGGAAGCGAAATAGTTCCAGATGGAGGTGTAGTCCAGCTGAGAAACCAGGACGCCCAGTCCCAGCAGCGGGATGGTCAGGATCAAGCGGTTCTTGTAGCTCTTCTGATCCATGTGCAGCGCGTCGGCAACGGTCAGACGAGCGGAACGGAATGCGGTATCGCCGGAGGAAATGGGGCAGGCGATAACGCCCAGCATCGCCAGAACAGCACCGAAGCCGCCCATGGTGGTCAGGCAGATGTTATACACACAGCCGGACTGGCCAACGGCCATAGCCTCTTTCAGGCCGGTCATCAGGCCGCCCTCGGTGGAGAACAGAGCGCAGGAAGCAGCAGCCCAGACCAGAGCGATAATGCCCTCGCAGACCATGGCGCCGTAGAACACCATGTGGGACATTTTCTCACTCTTGCAGCAGCGCGCCATAATGGGCGACTGAGTGGAGTGGAAGCCGGAGCATGCGCCGCAGGCCACGGAAATAAACATGGCCGGGAAGATGGAGGTCCCGTCGGGATGCATGTTGCGCAGGGGGAAGATCTCGGGGATCTGGTAACCCTTGATGATGGTACCGGCGGCCACACCGATGGCCATGATGATCAGGCAGATGCCGAAGATGGGGTACAGCTTGCCGATGATCTTATCAACAGACAGGAAGGTCGCGATGAAGAAGTAAGCGAACACGATGGTGAGCCAGAAATACTTGTTGGTAAGAATGCTGGTGGAGCCGCCCTGACCGCACAGATAAGCCAGCAGACCGGCGGGGCCGACAGCAAACACAACGCCAACCATGAACAGCAGCACGGTGGAGAATACACGCATGACCTGCTTCATGGCGTTGCCCATGTACATACCGGTCAGTTCGGGAACGCTCAGACCCTGATGCCGCATGGACATAAAGCCGGAAGCAAAGTCATGGACGCCGCCGGCAAAGATGGTACCGAAGGTGATCCACAGGAAAACACTGGGACCCCACAGAGCGCCGCCCACAGCACCCCAGATGGGGCCGAGACCGGCAATGTTCAGAAGCTGAACCAGGAAAATACGCCAAGTCGGCATGACCACATAGTCAACGCCGTCCTCCATGGTGACAGCGGGCGTCTCCCGGTCATCAGGGCCGAAGGTTTTGGATACAAATCCGCCATAGACAAAGTATCCGGCAATGAGAAGCGCCAAACATACGAAGAAACTTATCATACATTACCCTCCTTAGATTTTAGTGACTCCAACTTCGTCGGAGCGCACCAAATGGCACGCAGCAAGGCTGTTGGCGCATCCTTGCTGTACATGCTCATTGTACTGCCAATTGCGGTGAAAGTCAACAAAATAATTTACAATTTGTCCAATGTTTTGTCATATATGTCAAAACGCTTTGGTCAAAAATGCCATAGTATCCTTCTGATTTTCGTCAAAAAAGCACACAGACGCGGTTTTCAGCAGACTTTTTGTACAAATATACTGCCAGCAGCAAGCGACCTGTATCCCAAAGTTGCGGCAGTTTTTTCCGGAGGAAGCACACGGTTTACCGCTTGTGTCACCATCGACCCTTTCCCGTCAGACCGCGTAAAACAGCACACAGAAGAACTGAAGCAGCGCCCCCAGAACGACGAAGATGTGAAACACGGAATGCATCCACTTCCTGCGCTTGCCCAATCCGTACAGAATGGAGCCGACCGTGTAGGCAATGCCGCCCAGCAGCAGAAGCAGAAAACCCGGGAAGGTCAGCGCCTGCATTGCCTGCTTTGCAAAGAAAATGATCGCCCAGCCCATGCCGATATAGCAGATCATGGAAAAGACCCGGTATTTCTTCAGGTCAATGGCCGTCAGGGTCGTGGCCAGCGCTACCATGCCCCACTCGAAGCCGAACAGCACCCAGGCAAGGACAGGGTTCTCCGGGCGGATGGCGGACAGCAGAATCACGGTGTAGGTTCCCGCAATGAGGAAATAAATGGTGCAGTGGTCAAGTACCTGCATCACCTTTTTGCCAAGCGTTGGCTTCAGACCGTGGTAGACGCTGGAAATGGTGAACATGGTGACCATGGCGCTGCCGTAAATAGCGGAGGTGACGACGCCCCAGGGATTGCCGTGGAGGGCGGCAAAAATGACGCACAGTGTCAGCGCCACGACGCCTACAGCGCCGCCGACGATGTGGGTGACCATGTTCATGATCTCTTCGCCCCGGCTGTAATCTGGGAGCTGGCGGTCGGACAATTTCGTTCGTTTCATTTTGGTTTCCTTTCTTTGTGAAGATGGAGGGAGTATAGCACATTTTTCACAAAAAAGAAACCGCCATTTTGTCGAGTTCTCTCCCCGGCGGAGAAATTCGGTTTCTACCGGGGTGAGAAGTGGATACGGGGTTGACAAATGTCCTTCCATACAATACAATTCTCCTAGTCACGGCGTAAAGTACGCCGTTTTTTGCATAGAATAGAGAGGGTTCGAGCTATGAAAAAGATACCGTTTTTGACTCTGGAAAAAGCAAAGGAAATCCGCGAGCAGATCCCCACCCCCTTTTACGTTTACGACGAGGCCGGCATCCGCGCCAACGCCCGGTTACTGAAGGCGGCGTTTTCCTGGAATCCCGGATTCCGGGAGTATTTTGCCGTCAAGGCCACCCCCAACCCCTTCCTGCTGAAAATCCTCCATGAGGAGGGCTGCGGCTGCGACTGCGCCACCTATACCGAGCTGCTGCTGTCCGAGGCCGTGGGCATCACGGGACATGACGTGATCTTTTCCTCCAACGATACGCCGGCGCTGGATATGCGCAAGGCGCGGGATATGGGCGTGTACATCAATCTGGACGATGCCACCTATGTGGATTTTCTGGCATCCATGGGGCCGGTCCCCGAGACGGTGTGTCTGCGGTATAACCCGGGCGGTTCCTTCTCTCTTGGCAACACCATCATGGACATGCCCCGGGACGCCAAATACGGCATGACCGAAGACCAGATGGCAGGGGCCATCACCCGGCTGATGAAGCTGGGCACGAAGCACTTCGGCGTTCACGCCTTCCTTGCCTCCAACACAACCACCAATGAATACTACCCCGCTCTGGCCGGGCAGCTGTTCCGTCTGGCGGTGCGGCTGCGCAACGCCACCGGCGCGCATATTTCCTTCATCGACCTGTCCGGCGGCATCGGCGTGGACTACCGCCCCGAGCAGCCCAGATGCGACATCGGCGTCATCGGTGAGGGCGTGCGGGTGAAATATGAGGAGATCCTGACCCCCAACGACATGGGTGACGTCGCCATTTTCACCGAGCTTGGCCGGTTCATGCTGGCGCCCTACGGTCACCTGATCTCCACCGTCATTCATGAAAAGCACATCTACCGGGAATACGTGGGTCTGGACGCCTGCGCCGCCAACCTGATGCGCCCGGCCATGTACGGCGCTTACCACCACATCACCGTGCTGGGCAAGGAGGACGCCATTCTCGATCACGTCTATGACGTCACCGGCGGTCTGTGCGAAAACAACGACAAATTCGCCATCGAGCGGAGTCTGCCGGAAATCCAGATCGGCGACATTGTAGCCATTCACGACACCGGTGCTCACGGCTTCTCCATGGGCTACAATTATAATGGCAAGCTCCGTTCCGCGGAGGTTTTGCTGAAAGAGGACGGCAGCTTCCAGCTCATCCGCCGCGCCGAGACGCCGGAGGACTATTTCGCGACCTTCGATTTTTCTGATTTTCACTTTGGAAAATAGAACCGTCATTCCGCACAAAAACAATCGTGATTTTTTGGATGGCTGATTGCAAATTAACAAGAAAATTTCATACTTTTCCGTTTCGTTTATGCTATAATGTATAAGGCGGCAGTAAGGCATCCTCCCAATCAGCCGCGCCGAAAAGGAGAACCCCATGAATAATATTCTGTTTTTTCTGACACCAAAGGCGATGTGTGCATATTTGTACGATGATTATACCATCCGGCAGGCACTGGAAAAGATGGAATCCGCAGGCTACGCCGCGATTCCCATTCTCAACCACCGGGGCGAATACCGGGGAACATTGACAGAGGGCGACCTTCTGTGGGCCATGAAGAACATGTGCTACATGGATATGCGTCAGGCCGAAGCCCGCCGGGTCATGGAGATCGCCCGCCGAAAGGACAACGTCCCCGTCCGGGTCACCACCTCCATGCACGAGCTGGTGGAACGGGCATCCAATCAGAATTTCGTTCCCGTGGTGGACGACAAAGACGCGTTCATCGGCCTGATTACCCGGAAGGCCATCATCCGCTACTGCCGGGAAAAGCTGTTCCCCGAGGACTGATCGTTTACCGTCAGAATCAACTACATAGCGGCAAATCCATAATGAAAAAGCGCTGTCACTTGGAACCGATGGTTCTGAATGACAGCGCTTTTGTTATTTTCCCGTATACGCCATAGGTTGGTTCAGATACTGCTCCCATGGAAAGTTTTCCGGGGATTTTTTCAGGCCGAAAGCCTCCCGTATCCCCTGACACAGCATTTTCAGCTTGTATTGCAGGGGCGAGGCCGCAAATAGCGGCTCGTTTCCCGCCGTCATGGCATACTCAAAGATCCGCGCCCGGTCTTCCTTGGGATAGCTCATGGAGTAGGTGTCCACAAAGCTGCGGGTGTCCGGCTGCAAAAACTCGCTGCCATCCCGCTGAGCGTTGGCGAGATAATCGTAATCGTACTCAAATCCTACGGGATTCAGCTTTGCCCACTGGTCGAGGGCGATGCTGTTGCCTAAGATGTGGGTCTCCATCACGTGGTAAAGCTCGTGGTACAGCGCTTTTTCCGAGGTATCCCCCGCTGCCAGCACGATGTAGGCGTCCGTCCCGTTCATAAACTGGATGCCGTTCGCCCTGCTCACACTGCCGGATTCGGCGCTGCCGGTGATCTCCCGCACCAGACAGATCTTCAGAGAGGAAAAATGGGAAATTGCAGCTTCCAGCATCCCCTCCGGGAAATTGGCAAGGCGCTCGTTCAGCCAGTCCAGCTCCCGTTTGAAAACCGGCACCAGATATTCCGTTTCAAAATTGTAGTCCCATGGCTGCACCAGATTGGCGTCCTCCCACAATAGCACCTCAACGCCGTAGGTATCGCCGATGGTTCTCGCGTAATACTCGCACCACACCAGCCCGTGATAGTCCGGCTCCTGGTTGGAATAATATGGGCCGGTGTAGACCTCCGTGTCGGAAACGGCGAATTCCAGCGTGGCTGTGTCCCAGCGGTAAATGACCGGCCGACCGTCGTTGTTGTAAAGCAGGAAATAGACCCAGCCGTCGGCGGACTCCTCCACCGTCAGGGGCAGGCCGAAGAACGGAAGGGTCACGGAACTGCGGCGGCGTCCGGTTTCCAGATCGTAATAGTCCAGCTTGATCTCCGTATCTGACGCAACGCTGGCCGTCACCGCGTCGGCGAAGGTCTCCAGAAGAAAGTCCTCCCCGCTCAGCTCCGCCGGGGTCAGCGCCAGAGGGGCTTCCTCCCCCGCCTGCCCGAACAGCAGCGCCCGGGTGCAGCCTGTGGGGAAGGAGATAAAATAGCTGTCGCCCCGGGAGCGCATCGTCAGCTCCTGCGCTCCTTCATATAATATCCGCCCGCTTTCCGTGGAAAGCAGCAGCGTGCTGGCATTGCCCTCGTTGTCCGCCACGCGGCATTGCAGGACGGTGTCGTTCAGGTGCAGCCCCGTCACGCTCTGTTGGGCGAACCCGGCTTCCTTGATGACCCGGCGAATGCCCGTTTCCAGATTCCATGCGCGGACGCCCGCTTTTGTGCAGTAGTACAAGGTCTCCCGGTCGCGGGACAGCAGGGGCGTTCCCTCCAAGTCCTCCGGCACGGGAATGTGTGTGATCTCCCGCAGAGAAGCATCCAGCACCACCGTCTGCCGGTTCACCGGGTCAAAATAGCTCAGGCCGCTTTCCGTGACCTGTAGGGACGGGTTATCCGGAGTAAGGCCAAAATTCAGCCGGGCGGTGGCCGCTATGTACAGTTCCTCCCCGGAAAGCCGGGTGATGCGGGTGCTGACCTCGGTGTCGGAGAACACCAGCAGGTCACTGCCCATGGCCTTCATTCCGGCCACATTGGGGGCGCTTAGGGGATACGCCCGCAGGGCGTCGCCGTAACGCACTTCCACCGGGTCATCCGGGTCATGCAGCCCGGCAGGCGGCGCTGCTTCCACGGGAACAGCCTCCGTCTGAGTGGGGAACGTCGTTTCCTCCCCCTTCCCGGAACAGCCCGCCAGCAGCAGGCACAGCAGGATCAGCGCGGGATACCATCGTTTCATCTATTGTCTCCTTGCAAGGGTGTAGTCGTCGCCCTGCCGGTAAAAGGGGCAGTGCCGGGAGGGGGAATTGGCGATGCGGTAAACCTCGTCCTCGTCCAAATCCATCATGCAGTAGTATTCGTCGTACTCCTCATCATAATCATAATACCAGCAGGTCTCGCATTCTGTCGAATCCACGGTCATTCCTCCAAAATCCGAAAAGAAAATTCTCCGTTTTCATAAATCAGACAGCTGTGGCTCCCGTCCTTGGGGATGGAGACACTGCCGGGGTTCAGGCAGCGGACGCCGGAGCGCACTTCGTCCATCTTCACATGGGTGTGTCCGAAGAGGAACACACTGCCCTCCGGCAAAGGCGGAAGGTTATCCGGGTTGTGGTGATGTCCATGGGTCAGATAGAAGGTTTTCCCGTCCAGAAGCAGCTGGGAAAACTCCGCCATACAGGGAAATGGCAGAACCATCTGGTCAACCTCCGCCTCACAGTTGCCCCGAACCGCAATGATAATATCCCGGTACCGGCTCAGCATGGGGAACACCTGCTTCGGCGCGTAGTCCCGGGGCAGGTCGTTCCGGGGGCCGTGGTACAGCAAGTCTCCCAGCAGGATCAGCCTGTCCGGACGTTCCATCTCTATCAGGTCGCACAGGCAGCGGCACCAGAAGGCGCTGCCGTGAATATCGGACGCAATCAGCAATTTCATAAAAAATCCTCCGTATTCCAAACACTGCAAGGGTCGGTGAAGCCACCGACCCCATTTTTATAATTGTTCCAAATACGCTTTCACGTCGAAAGGCCTAAGCTTCTCATCCTTCCGCAGATACAGCGGATGATGGGGGTGTCCCTTCCGGGAAATGGCCCCGGCGCAGCACCACTCGGCCCCGTACTCCTCCCCCGCCAGCAGCATATCCCGCAGACAGTCGGGCAGGTACTTCCGCTTTTCAATAATCGCGCCCCATGCCGCCCACACCACCGGATGCTCTGAAAGAGACAGCACATACCGGAACGCTTTCAGGTTTTCCGCGTGGAGCAGCGGGTTGCAGACCTTTTCCATATCGTCGGGAGAGGTCGCCCGCTGGGCGTAGACGTTGAACATGATGAAGCTGTCAAACCCGTTTCCCAGGGCGATACGCTCCACGGATTTGAGGGTATTGTCCAGCGCGTCGGGTCTGGCCGTGGAGGGGTTGATGCCAATGCAGATCAGCGGCTTTTTCCCCCGCGTCCCCAATATGTAACGGTATTCCGAGTAAAAATTGGGAGCGTATATCCACTTTTTGATATCGTATTCGTCGCTGGGGGTGTCGGCGGCTTCCAGCGCCTGCCGGAAGGTGACCAGCTCCAGCTCCTGTGTCGTTCCGCTGGGAATGTGCGCCATCAGCTTTCCTCCACCGGCGGGAACCACAGGCTCTTGCTGGGATCGTGGAAATCGCAGCTCTCAGGGTCGCGCCCCGTCTGGAGGCACCAACCGGCAAAGGCGGTGTCCAGAAAGGGATACACGCCGTCCATGGTGGATTGCAGACTGACAGTGGAGCCGTCCTTCAGGTACAGCTCCGCCACGATGCTGCCGCCCTGCACCACGTACAGCTTCTGCCCTACGATCTCCTCATAGCGATGCACAGCGTCCTTCTTCCCGAACCGGGACATTAGGAAGCTTTCCCCGTCGTAAAAAATGCCGAAGCTCAGGTAGTACACCGCCAAAAAAACGCCCATGGCAAACACGATCAGGCCGCCCACGATCAGCACCGGCCCGTCGCCGATGCCAATGCAGAACGCCATGACGCCCAGCACCGTCAGCACCACGCCGAACACGCCGAAGCGCTTGTTCGCCCGGACGGCCATGCCGGAACGGTGCTGCGCCTTGCCCCGGAACGCCTTGGAAAAGCCCTTATCCACCAGATAGCACACACCGAACACGGCGGCTGCGATCAGCAAAACAATGACAAACTGCATATCTTTCTCTCCTTGTATATATGCGCCTACGCCCAGAGCACCGTGTCCACGGGGATGTCATGTTCCTCGGTGTCCAGATGGGGCAGCATCTGAAAATCGTAGCACAGCGCCAGCGTGGGATGGTTCGGCTCCCGGGACAGGAACTTGTCGTAAAAACCGCCGCCGTAGCCGATGCGGTGTCCCTGGGGGTCGAAGGCCAGCCCGGGCATCAGCACCAGCGCCGTCTCGTCATGGGCGACCGGCTCGTCCGCGATGGGTTCCGGAATCCCGGCGTAGCCCTTCGCCACTTTGGTCAGGTCGTCCAAGTAAATAAACTTCATTTCGTCGCCGTAACACTTGGGCACGGCCACTTTTTTCCCGTCCCGGAGCGCCTGCTCCAGCATGGGGACGGTGCGCACCTCCTGGTTGTAGGGCATGTAGCCGTAGATGGTCTTTGCCTTGCGGTAGGCTTCCGTCGCGGCAAACTGACGGCCAAGCTCCCGGCTCCGCTCTTCAATTTCTTCCGGCGTCATCGCCCGTTTTTTCTCCCGAATCCGGCGGCGCAGTTCCGTCTTATCCATTGTCCGTACCCTCCGCTTTCTCGCTCACCGGGTGGAACATCCGGAACCACAGGAAAATGGCGATCTGCCCCGGAATGCCCAGAAGGTAAATTTTCCAGAAATTATACCGGAAGATCAGCAGTCCGGAAACATGAATGGCGATCAGGAATCCCCACACGATGGCGGAGATCAGCAGCCGGTTTTTCCGGAAATCGTGCCACGCCGACAGCAGGCTCAGCATCACGATGGCGTTGATGGGTACGGCGTAGAAAAAGGCAAGCCAGCTGTAGCGCTCCACGACCCTGAACGAGGACATGATGACGAATATCAGCAGCGCAATGAACCACACCAGCGTGGACGACAGCGCTAATATCACATTCTTGTTGGCCCTGCGCTTGAGCGCCTTTTCGGACACCTGCGTCATGGCTTTTTCCAGCGTGCCGGGGTTTCCCGGCAGGGCGTTGGGGTCGGCCAGCAGTTCCCCCACCGGTATCTGGAACAGCTCTGCCAGCTGCACCAGCGTCATCACATCCGGCACGGATTCTCCCCGCTCCCATTTGGAGACGGCCTTGTCGGAATAATTCAGTTTTTCCGCCAGTCCCGCCTGGGTCAGTCCCGCCTGCTTGCGGTACGCGGCAATATTGGAGCCGATCTGATTTCTCAAAGTCGCGTCGTCCATGGTTCCCCTCCAGCATATAGTTACAGCTATCTTATCACAAATGGGAACCCTTTGCAACAGGGAAACCGGCAGACGCTCCCGAAATAAATCCGTTAATCCTCTTGCATTTTCTTCCAATCCATGTTATGATTGGTTTGTACACCACGAAACCTTCCCGCTGTAAGGAGGAAACACTATGAACATCCGAAAGCTTTTGACCCGGCTCGTCTCTCTGGCACTGATTGCGGTCTTTCTGCCCACCGTCGCGATGGCGGATACCTGGTACTTGGAGGACGGCAGCATCACCGTCTCCGCCACCGATAGCGGCCAGAGCGTCAGCCAGGGCGGCGTGACCAAGGAGGATTCCGCCCCCGTCATCCGGAACCGGGATTCTTCCGCTTCCACCACCAACAATGTCACCATCAGGGCGGACGCGGGGGCGACGGCCAACGTGACCCTGGAGGACACCAACATCGACACCACCGGCGGCGCAGGGCCGAAGGGCGCAGGCGACGCGGCGGTGAGAACCGAGGGCGCCGGCAACGTCAACCTGAACGTTGAACTGGACAACACCCTGCAAAGCGGAAACACACACGCCGGTGTGGAAAAGGGCAACGGCGGCAATCTGACCATCGGCTCCGAATCCGGCTCCGGCCAGCTGGTAGCCGTCGGCGGCGACGGTGGCGCGGGCATCGGCAGTGAAGACCGTCTCGCATCCGGTAACTACAACGTCGGCAATATCACTATCACCGGCGGCGATATTTTTGCCACCGGCAACGGCGGCGGCGCAGGCATTGGCGGCGGATGGGACTGCAGTGCCTCCGACATCACCATCACCGGCGGAAATGTCACAGCCGTAGGGAAAGAAGACAATCCCAAAAATATAGGCGGCGCAGGCATTGGCGGCGGCGGGTCTCAGAATTCGAACGTCGGCGGCGGCAGCAATATCAAAATCACCGGCGGACGTGTCGTGGCGGTGGGCGGCAATTTCTCTGCGGGTATCG
>OIYS01000282.1_pt1 | contig 38120 bp, 29 predicted proteins | sample 1588271 | NCBI WGS metagenome assembly OIYS01 (sample SAMN03283286) | human gut metagenome | biome: human-associated habitat; material: feces | host: Homo sapiens | place: Peru | collected 2012
GAGGACAGACAGGAGGGCTGTATGTGAAAGGTATCGTAGAAGAAAGAGCGGCAATGCTCGGAGAATACATAATTGAAAGCAAAGCCACCGTGAGAAGTACGGCAAAAAAATTTGGTGTGAGCAAAAGCACAGTGCATAAAGATGTCAGCCAGCGGCTAAAAGTGCTTAATCCGGCGCTATACCGACAGGTCAGAGAAATTCTTGACACCAACAAAAGCGAGCGGCACATAAGGGGCGGTCTTGCTACAAAAAATAAATATCTGAAAAAGAAAGCCTTAGAAAGCGAAAAAGAGAGCGAAAAAGACTGAAAATCGACTGCAATACGGCTCATACACCATACAAAAGCTCATTTTCAAAGCATATTTTGGGTATTTTGGAACTTTACTTTTTATGACTTGCGTTGTATAATTTAATGTAAGTGTCATTTTCCGATTTTGCGAATGACACTAAGAGTTTCAGTGGGAAATTTCATTTTCTACCGAATTTCCAAGGGAAGATTACTCCAAATCAAGTGGAGTGTAATATTTTCAGATTTGTCTATAGTTTGTGTACGGCAGTGGTTAATGCACGGCTGTACCTGAGGAGAAATTAAAAATGAGAAAAATTCCGTTTTCACCGCCTGACCTTTCTCAGGCAGAAATTGACGAAGTTATAAAGGTTCTAAAATCGGGCTGGATTACAACAGGCCCCGAAACAAAGCTTTTTGAAAGCCGTATTGCAGAAAGATGTCACACAGAAAAGGCAGTGTGCCTTTCGTCACAAACCTCTTGTGCAGAACTTACTCTGCGTATTCTCGGTATCGGACCGGGAGATGAGGTTATCGTTCCGGCATACACTTACACTGCAACCGCATCAATCATCTATCATGTCGGTGCAAAGCCTGTTATGATTGACTGTAAAAGCGGCAGTTTCGAGATGGACTACGATAAAATGGAAGCCGCAATCAACCACAACACAAAGGTTATCATTCCTGTTGACCTTGCAGGTGTTGTATGCGACTACGACCGTATTTTTGAGGCTGTTGAAAGAAAGAAAGGCGTTTTCAATCCACGCAACGAGCTTCAGGAAAAGTTCGGCAGAGTTATTGTTATGGCTGACAGTGCTCACGCATTTGGTGCTCAATGGCACGGCAAAATGTGCGGTGAAATTGCCGACTTCACAAACTTCAGCTTCCACGCTGTAAAGAATATGACAACTGCAGAGGGCGGTGCGGCTGTTCACCGTTCACACGACGGAATTGATGAGGAAGAAATGTACAAGCAGTATATGCTTCTCTCGCTTCATGGTCAGACCAAGGATGCCTATCAGAAAAACAAGGTTGCATCGTGGGAATATGATGTTGTTGACACTCAGTACAAGTGTAATATGACAGATGTGCTTGCTGCAATCGGTGTGGCTCAGCTTGAACGCTACGATAAAATTCTCGACCGCAGACATCAGCTTATAAAGCTTTACAACGAAGAATTTAAGGATTTGCCTGTTCAGGTGCTTAACCACTGCGATGAAGATCACCGCAGCAGCGGACATCTTTACTTTGTAAGATTTATCGGCAAAGACGCAGAATACCGCAACAAGTTCTACAATATGATGGCTGACCACGGTGTTATGTGCAATGTTCACTTTAAGCCGTTGCCGTTGCTTTCGGCATACAGCAAGCGTGGTTTCAAGATTACCGATTATCCAAACGCTTATAATATGCACAAAAACCAGCTCACCCTCCCGATGAACTCAACCCTCACCGACGATGAGGCATGGTATGTAATCGAAACATTCAAGCAGTGTATGAAAACACTTAAATAACGGGCAGCGAGTCGCTGCACCCAGTTCGGGAAGACAGTTTTATAAATGCGAGAATAAAATCGCCCGAGCGTAGGGAAAATTGAAAGTTGAAAATTGAAAATGGAAAATTAAGGTCGGGAAGACAGTTTGCAATAACGCAAACCAATGTCTTCCCGACCGTTTTTTTATATGAAAGTTGTTGTTTATTTGTAGGGGCATTTCTGCGACCAAAGTCCGTTTTATCGGACACCTCTTTTGATAAAATATAAATACAGTAAGGAAGGCAAATGAAAAATAAGGGGGAATAAAAATGCTGAATTTCTGTGTTTATGTTTTTACGGCATACGCTGTTTCGGGTTCTGCAAAGGCGATTATGGGGATTAAACGAAAGCAATCACCCCACCGCAAAAGTCGCCGCAGACGATAATTCACAAAATCAAAGGAGGAAATTATTATGAAAAAACTTTATGTCACCATCACGGGAATGAAATATTATTACGGATTCAATCCGTTCAGCATCGGCAAAAAACTGACCTGCAAAAAAGAACCCAACAACCCGCACGATAACGAGGCAATCAAGGTCACGATGAAAAACATCGGTACAATCGGCTACATAGCAAATTCGCCGTACACCAAAGCCAACGGCACAATGGGCGCAGGCGCAATCAATAATTATGTCAAGAAAAAGTTCAAAGTCAAAGTTATGTTTATGACATCGACAAAAATCATCTGCAAAGTAATCAGCGGGTTTAAGGATAAATATACCGAAGAAAAGCCTGAAAATTCAATTACCATTGATGAAAAAGAAGTTGTTGAGTTTTGATTGTTGTATGGGCAATCCAACAATTGCAGGCAATGGGACAAAATTTACAATAGAATAAAAATTATATAGATGTCACAATGTTACTGCTACAGTATGACAATCATTTTGCGACATTTATATATTTTGGATTATCATAAATATTATGCGATTACTTGCGGGCGACCGATGAATGCCCCTACAGCATAAATTGCTTAAATAATCACAATGCTACGCTAGTGCATAATGTGTTTTTTGACATTACAAAACTGTCTGCACGAACTGTGACGGTGACTTGGCGTAAAAAAAGACCGCTCTTTTGAGCGGTCTTTAAAAATGGTTGTGTGTTAAATTAAAATTTATTGCAAATTAGCAGAAGAATACATCCATTTCCTCTTCGTTGCCGTCAGCAACAAAGTAAGCCTTGCTTTCTTCCGGCTTGAGGTAAATTGAAATTTCCTTTGCGTCTTTGCCGTATGTAGCCTTAACATTCTTGATTACTTCTTCAACAGGAACCTGTGCACCTGCGTACTCAACAAAGAAGTTTACCTTTGTTTCAACAGGAACGGGTTTCTTAGGAGCAACCTTCTTAGGAGCTGCCTTTTTAACAGGAGTTTTCTTAACAGGCTCTGCCTTTTTAGCAGTTTCAGTCTTAGCAGGAGCAACCTTCTTTTCTGTTGTAGTCTTTGCAGCTGTAGCAACAGTTTTAGCAGGCTCAGCCTTTACTCCAACAGCCTTCTTTGCAGGCTCTTCCTTAACAGTTGCAGCCTTTGCAGCAGTTGTTTTTGCAGTTGTTTTCTTAGTTGTTGCCATAACAAATCCTTCTTTCAAAGTAATAAAATATTGCAGGAATAAAAAACTTTTTCTTTTGTATATATTATACATTTCAGAGCAAAAATTGTCAACAAACTGCACAAAAATTCGGCGGTTAATACATATTTGCGAAAAAATAATATTCCTGTTAGTTGAAATGCACAATACACCTATATTATATTTGTGAACTATGTCGTTTTTTCTTGTCAAAAAAACGAAAAAAAGCACATCTTCATTTGAAAACCCCTCGCAACTGTGCTAAAATGGTAGCTAATCAATTTAAGAGAGAAGTATGTTTTATGGGAGAAAATTTCATCGTTATAGCACAACAGGTGCTTGTACTGTTCATTCTTATTGCAGTTGGCTTTATTTGCGGTAAAAAGAAGATTATTACCGACTTTTCCGCCCGCCACATAACCGACATAGTATTATATGTTGTAACCCCCTGTGTTATGATTTCCGCTTTTCAGCGAGAGTTTTCGTTTGAGCTTTTGAGCGGACTTATCATCTGCGTAATTTGTTCCGCACTCATTTTTGCGGTGTCAATTCTCATCTGCAACCTCATTTTCCGTGACAAAAACGAAAGTCGTAAGGCGGTTATCCGCTTTGCAACCATTTATTCAAACTGCGCCTTTATGTCTTTGCCGCTTCAAAAGGCTATTCTCGGCGATGACGGTTGGTTCTACGGCTCAATCTTTGTTGCCGTGTTCAACATTTTCGTCTGGACACACGGACTTGTTTCAATGAGTGGCGACAAAAAGCAGCTTTCATTCAAAAAGCTCGTTTTCAACCCCGGACTTATCGGCGTTGTGCTGGCAATTATCCTGTTCCTCACAGGCTTCAAACTTCCGTACATAATCAGTCAGCCGGTTGAATATCTTGCGGCATTGAATACTCCGCTTCCTATGCTCATCATCGGCTTTTATCTTTCGCAGGCCGACTTCAAAAAGGCATTCACAGACAAGGGCGTGTATTTTTCATCGGCAGGTCGCCTGATTGCTTTGCCTATGATTACGGCTGTTGTAATGTCTTTGTGCCATGTCACACCTGTTATCACTATGGCTTGCGTAATCGCCACCTCAGCCCCGACAGCCGCCACAACAACTATGTTTGCGACAAAGTTCAACAAAGATGTCGAGTTGTCGGTTAGTATCGTTGCCGCAACTACGGTATTTTCACTTGCAACAATGCCGCTTGTCGTAATGCTTACGGGCATGATGAGCGGATTTAGTAGTTAATGTAAAATGGAAAATTGAAAATGGAAAATTATGTTCGGCGGTGTGCCACCGCAGACCTTTCGAGAAGATAGTTGAGATAAATGAATTGCATTGATGCCAATATGGTGTTAATGCGATTTTTATTTTATATGAAAGTGAATGTGTAACTGTTTGATGTAATAAAAACGGTGTATTGTCTGTAGAAAAATTCTATATGGAAACTTAATTTGTTTTTATCAGCACCCTTAACGGTTTATTCATTTTTCTGCAATTTTCTATAACAAATCTTGTCCCTCTGCTTTTTCCGTCCCAAAATGCTAAAACATAATCTGCGTAGCTTATAATTTTAAGATTGCGTTTCAGCGGAGCATATTTTCCGTATATACTGTATTCGGGAAGAAATTCCGTGTATCTAATATTGTTTTTCACCGCAAATGCTTTTGCACATCTGTCAATGCCTTTTGCACCTCCCGAAATAATCTCGGTTGTTTCGTTTGGTAAGTATTCGTCAAGGTTGCTAACTTCAAGTGTTCTTGACCCGATAATAGCAACTTTCATTTTATCACCTCTTTTATGAACCCACTATGGGTTCATTATTACATTATAACACATTTAGGACTTATAATAAACCTATAATAGGTTCATTTGAGGTGCAATTTTATGAAAGGAAAGCAAAAACATTTGTCACTGCGTATTGATGAAAATTTATTGCGTAAGTTTGATTATGTAGCAAAATATGATGACAGGTCGATGAATTGGTATATGCTTCATCTTATAAAGAATGAAATTGCAGATTTTGAGGAGAAACACGGCAAAATTCCTATGGATACCTCTGACGGTGCAGATTAAGAGAACCGTTGAAATTTAAAAAGATAGTCAGATAAATTGCATTGATGCCAATATGGTGTTAATGCAATTTTTGTTTTATATGAAAGTGAATGTGTAACTGTAGGGGTAGTCTTGCGACCGCCGCCGGTGGCGGAAAAAGGGAGCAAAGCGCTGTCTGAAATAACGAGCAAAAGGAAGCACATTTATGTGCAACGCATTGCGATTATATTTCAGACGGGAGTTCATTGGGCGCCCGCCTTAATGATAGAATTTGTTTAAACATATATTTTTATGTGATGAAAAATGTGTATTCAAATTTGTACGCAATGCGTGCAATTGTGTGCGTTGCACACGAGCGGGTGTCCGATGAACGCCCCTACAATTTTCCATTTTCAATTTTCAACTTTCAATTTTCCATACGCTCGGGCATAATATGTTTTTGATGTCACAAAACTTTCTACACGAATTGTGAACGGCGGCTCGCCGTAAAAATATATGGAAATTAGATTAAAAATTTGATATAATGAACACATATTGTTAATGTTTTGAAAGGGGACGATATTGTGTCGAGAAATCCTATGCAAAAACAAAAGCTTTTGTATCTGCGCAGAATTATGCTTGAAAAGACAGATGAAAACCACGGCTTGACCTCAAGCGAAATTCTTGCGGAACTTGCGGCGTACGGAATACAAGCCGAGCGAAAGAGCCTTTACGATGATTTGCAGGTGCTTGAAAAATTTGGGATGGACATTTGCAAAACAAAATCTTCAACCGTGAAATATTATGTCGGCAGCAGAGATTTTGAACTGCCCGAATTAAAACTTCTTGTGGACGCAATTCAGAGTTCAAAATTCATCACGGAGAAAAAGAGTTTTTCGTTGATTCACAAGCTTGAGGGCCTTGCAAGTGTTTATGAGGGCAAGGAACTGCAGCGTCAGGTGGTTATTTCAAACCGAGCCAAAACGATGAACGAACGCATTTATTACCTTGTTGACAACATTCAGAATGCCATTGCGACCGACCGCAAAATTTCGTTTCGATATTACCGTTGGGAGCTTGACTATTCGGGTATGGAAAAGATTGTCAAGCGTGAAAAGGTTAAGGCAGGCGGATATGTTGCCTCTCCGTGGGCGCTTTGTTGGGACGATGAAAACTATTATCTGATAGCTTACGATTCATCTTCAAACAGCATAAAGCATTATCGTGTTGACAAAATGGATAAAATCAGGCTGCTTGATGAGCCTCGTGACGGCGGCAAAACCTTTGAGGAATTCGATCTTGCCGGCTATTCAAAGGGTGTATTTTCAATGTTTGGCGGAACGAAAACAAATGTCCGTCTTTCGGTTGATAATGATTGCGTGGGTGTTATTGCAGACCGATTCGGCAAAGATATTTATGTTACAAAGGAAAGCGATTCAACCTTTTCGGTTTCTGTTGATGTTATGACGAGCAAGCAGTTCTATGCGTGGGTGTTTGGACTTGGCGGAAAGGTGCGTATTGTTGCACCGAAAAATGTTGTTGATGAGTTCAAAAGTCAGCTTGAAAGTGTAAAAAATTCTTTTTAGTTGTCATTCGCTTGGCAATATATCATATTAAAATCTAAAAATATAAATGTCCGATTCAAAAATATCTATAACAATTATTTGTAGAAAATCCGACACACTCTTACTGAAAGTTAAAAATAAATGAAAAATTAGTTTTTTGCGGAATATTCAAAATTTGCAGTTTTTGCAGTTTATACATATATTTTTTGCATATTCATCGAGATTGTTGACATTATGGTGTGAAAAGTCTATTATATTGTCGTAGTGATTAGTTGTGTTGTTTTCAGACACAAAATGTTTGAAAACATAATTTTACAGAATTGGGGTTATTTTTATGAGTTTTGATTTCTTGCGTTCGGCAACTGCGTCCAGCTCAGCATACAGAGTGGTTTGCGGAGAGATGATTATTGACGATATATGGAATGTCCATAACGAGGTTCTTGTGGCTGTTGTAAGAGATGGCTATATGACTATCGAAATGGGTGCTAACACATATTCGCTTTCAGCAGGTGATATTTACTTTATTTCACCTAACCAGAGATATAAAATCAACAATACAGGCAATGCAAGGGTTGAAGTTGTTCTTCTTAACCTTTCAAACCCTGCATCACTTACTCAGGAATTTATTCCGCAGAGCCTTATCAGAGGTCTTGTAACAGGCAACTGTACTCACTTTGCAAAAGTTCCGAGAGGCGACTATCGTTACAACAATCTTATTGACGATATTAACACTGTTATCACTGCCGAGAACGAAAAGAACGAGTTCTTCCAGATTCTTGTTCACGGCAAAATGTACGATATTTTCTACATTCTCTTCTCATCGGGTCTTGTAAAGATTTGTGATGTTGAGGCTCAGGGCAAAAAGTACCGTGCTCTTCGCAGAATTACAGAGTACATTAACAATAATTTCTGCGACAGCATTACTCTTGACACAATTGCTCAGACAACAGGTCTTAGCCGTTACTATGTATCACACCTCTTCAAGGAGCTTATGAACACAACATTTGTAAACTACCTTAACGAGCTCAGACTTACGAGAGCCGCAATGCTCCTCACAACAACAGACACTCCTGTTATTGAAATTGCAGGTATGTCAGGCTTTAACAACATTTCAAACTTCAACAGGGCATTCAAAATGTACTATGATACAACACCTTCAAAGTACAGAAGAGCAGAGAAGCAGTCAGTATAAACAGACATTTTTACAATAAAAAGAGCCGGTGCAGCTGCATCGGCTTTTTGTTGTGAGCGTAATATTTTACCTTCTTCGGTAATATTGTTTAAAAAAGGCAGTTCATTTTTGTGGAGTACCCAAGTTGAAAACAACCATATACAGTGGTATAATTATAGTGTATGTAGCATTGATTGCACATACATTGTTTGTGTCAGAAGTTTTAAATGGCGGTGAAACGATGAAGTTTTTCAATAAAAAAGTTAACAGGATTCTTTCTGTTATCCTTGTATTGATTTCCGTTCTTGTTGTGTTGCAGGTTGTCTGCTCAAACGGAACGCTTAATGCAGGTGAAACACCGAAAGAGTCGGCAATGGCAAGGGTGAATCCGAATATTCAAAAGATTGCACCGACAACGGCTGTTCCCACAACAACAGTTCCTGTTGAAACAACTACAGCAAAGCCAAAGGCAACAAAGGCTACAACTCAGCCTCAGACAAAAGCCACCAAGGCAACAAAGGCTACAACTCAGCCGATTACAACTGCAGCGGCAACAGTTCCGTTTGCAACGGCAATTCCGCCGAAAGAACCTGTTGACTATCAGTCACAATGGGACGCAGGCTACCTTGTTGCGATTGACAATCCTGATAAAACCTATGAATGTGCAAAGGTCACTCTCACGGATGAGGACAGAGATTTGCTCGAAAGGCTTTGTATGGGCGAGTTCGGCTCGGGCGGATTTATCGGTGCGGCACTCATTGCACAGTCTGTAAAGGACGCAATGTGCTTTGACGGCTATCCAACCGTTGAATCGGTAATCAAGAATTGCCATTACACAGGCAGTACGAAAATCGGCACTAACGATGCCTGTATTCAGGCGGTAAGCTATATTTTTGACGAGAATAAAGATGCAGTTCAGCACCGCATTATGTATATGTACAACCCCGATATGGTTCAGAGTGCTTTCCACGAAAGCCAGAATTATATCCTGACATATCAAACCGTCAGATTTTTTGACAGATGGGGGTATTGACGAAAAACTTTGATTTTCGTCAGCTAAATTCACACTGCGTGTAAGCGATAGCCCTTCGGGCAAGTAAAAGTTAATAGTGAATAGTAAAAAATGTGGTCGGGAAGATACATTGCAAAACGCAAAACTGTATTTCCCGACCGTTTATTTTATATGAAAGCTGTTGTTTATTTGTAGCGGCGACTTTAATTTTCAATTTTCAATTTTATACACGCTCGGACATAATATGTTTTTGATACCACAAAACTGTCTGCACGAATTGTGAACGGCGACTCGCTGTTCGCTCCTACAGTTTAAGTATTGATTTACCTATGCAATTATGCTATAATTCTAAAGATATAGTGTATTAACGGAGGCTTTACAATGCTGGATTCATATGTTGAAATTGACCTTGACAAAATCGGTGCAAATGCCCGTGCGATAACACAAAAATACAGCGACTACAAATATTTCATTGCCGTTTTAAAGGGTGACGGTTACGGTCACGGTATGAAAGTGGCGAATGAAATGTACAAAAACGGCATTAACTATTTTGCCGTGTCCTCTCTTGAAGAGGCTCAAAGCTTTCGTAAAGTCAACAAGGACGCTCCGCTTTTGTGCCTGCATCCGGTTCATCTTTCGAGAATTGAAGAGGCTAAACAGCTTGACCTTACAATTGCCGTGAATGAGCTTGACTACCTCAAAAAGTTGCTCGACTTGAACATTGACTACAATTTTAAGGTTCATCTCCAGATTGATACAGGCTTTAACCGCCTCGGCTTCAAGGATAAAAACGAGGTTAAAACTGCCGTTGATATGCTTAACGGTTCAAATTTTGTTCTTGAGGGAATTTATCAGCATTTTGCAACAGCCGGAATTTTTGACCCCCATTGGGACGAGCAGGTTAAGAATTTCAAGGAGCTTACATCGCTTATTGATTTGAAGAAAATCCCGATTGTCCATATGGGCAGTTCCGTTTCAATGCTCACCCACCCGAAACAGCCTTTTACAACAGGCGTGAGAATGGGCATTGCAATCTACGGCTACAATGTTGCCCCCGATTCTCTTTCAAATTCGCCGAAAGACAGACTTCGCAAAATGCGAAACGATTACTACATAAAAAAATACAACATCAGCGAAACATATTTTGATGTTAAGATAGATTTACAGCCGGCTATGAAGATGAAAACCCGTATTCTTCAGCTTAAAAAGGTGAACAAGGGCGAGTGGTTCGGCTACAATGCGTCATACACGGCAGATGAGGATATTATTCTTGCAATTCTTCCTGTCGGCTACAACAACGGCATCGGTCACGCAAATCACGGCAGAAGGGTTGTTATCAACGGCAAAAAATATCCTGTTGTCGGTGAGATGTGTATGAATATGACGGCTGTTAAGGTTGATTCATCGGTAAAAATTGATGACGAGGTAACACTCCTCGGTGACGGCATAACAGTTGGAATGTTCGGCAGAAGTTCGGGTATGGGCAATGCCGAGGCGCTTGTGAATATAGGCAAGAACAATCCGAGATTTTATGTAAAAGACGGTAAGGTTGTAAAGGAGAAGTAAGATGGCAGTTTCGGTACACAAATGGCTTTTGAATAAATTCAGAGATATTAACCACAGCAGAATGGATAAGCACATTGACATTATCGCCAAGAACAGCGGTAAGTCAAAGGCTTATATCAAGTTCGACATAATCCGTAACTTTCTCATCAGAGGCACAGGCTACACGGACTATTTCCGTTGCGATTTTATCAACCTTTCGGCTAAAGAGAAAAAAACCTTTGTAACTGCAAAAACTTTCTACAAAATTCTTGAATATCTCAACGATGAGGAATATATCGTTCTTCTTCGTGACAAGCTTGTTTTTGACGAGCTTTTCAAAAAGTACCTCAAAAGAGATTTCATCAACCTTCGCACAGGCAGTAAGGAAGATTTCAAGAAGTTCCTTGACGGCAGAGAAACCGTTTTTGCAAAAGATCCGACAGGCGAGGGCGGTCATGGCATTTCAAAAATCACCGTTGCCGATGTAAAGGACAGCAACAAGCTTTATGATGAACTCAAGGCAAACGGTCAGCTTCTTGTTGAGGAAGCAATCGTTCAGAGCGATGACCTCAACGAAATCAATCCGTGCGTTGTAAATTCATGGCGAGTTGTTACGCTCTATAAGGACGGCAAGGCACATATAATAAATAACGCTCTCCGTATCAATCAGGACGAGTCAAATGTTATCGGCTGTACAAATGACCTCTACCTCAGCCTTGATGCAGACGGCAGAATCGACAGTAATGTAATTGACGACTACGGCAATGTTTATGACAAACACCCGATGACAGGCAAAAAGTTCTCCGAGGTTAAGATTGCAGGCGTTCGAGAGGCTCTTGACATGGTTGTTGAGGCAGCGGAAAAGATTCCGCAGGTGAGATATATCGGTTGGGATATCGCCTTTTCAAAGAACGGTCCCGTTATGGTTGAGGGCAACGAGTACCCGGGCTACGGACTTTTGCAGTTCTATAAACTAAAAGGCAAACGCACAGGCCACCTGAAAGAAATCGCCGATGTCCTCGGTGACGAGATGAATAACATTAAGCTTTGATTATTCAATAAAATTTTATAATAAAATATTGCAAAAAAAACAGCACCGATTCTAAGTCGGTGCTGTTTTGTGTTGTATTATAGGTTTTGCTGTGATAAAATATATTTTATAAGGGTATCCCACAAAAGGAAGATGTGCGAAAGGGTAATGTAATATGACTAAAAATGCGGGGGAGAGTTGTACAGAAAATCCTGTTTACAGCTATCATAGGTTTATTTATCCGTTTATTTATAAACAAAAACTTGACACTGTTATTTCAGATAACAAGAAATGGCAAGAGGATGTTATAGTCGAAAACGAGAATAGCCTTTTTATTCAGGATGACAAAATGACAAAAAAACTGAAATGGGACTATGCTTGCTTTCAATACTTTAACAAGTCTGCACGGAAAGCTCTGCTTGTATCAGGAAAAAATGTAAACTGTTACAAGTATAAACTTGATACCGGATGTACCTACGAAATTAAGGTAAAAACGGAAGATAACCCATTTGTTCTTAACCTCACAGGCGTAAAGTTAAAATTATATCCCGGTACAAGTATCGGGATTCTTATGTATGAAACAGAGTATCGACCCGATTTTAATTTGACTGAGGAAGAGAAAAGAAGAATCGTCAAGTCAATAAATGAATACGGCCGTCGAATTTATCCTGAATTTATTCCAGAATATGAAAATTCATATTTTCTTTGTGCCGAATCAATAAGCATAAAAAGTGACAAGCGCTCTATTGTGGACAATTTCTGGGAAAGATCATTTAACAAGGACGGTAGTCTGCCGGAATACATACGCAAACCTGCGTTGATTCCGAATATCGTAAAAGAAATACTTGGTTGTACCGATGATTTGATTGAATCAGCGATTGATGACCGTATGTTTTCTTGTTGTGTAATTCGTGATAAAAAGCTGGTTGATTATTTTAGAGAAAGTCCGAGTTATCTTGAGAATACAAAAAAAGCAAAAGAATTATATGCAATTATAAATTGCGACCCTGCAAACAGCAGATGTCAAGACGCTGATATGGTTGAAGAATGTTTGAAAAAACAGTTGTATAAAAGATGGTATGATTATGGTACGATTTATGCCTTTACAAACCATTCTATGGTTTGCCTGACCGGTGAAAACTCTCGCCAAAACGATGTTGTAGTTGGACCGTTCCTTACTGAATATATTCAGATGTGCATACTGGTAATAGTTCAGCGTGCATCGCTTATCGCATTTGATGTTAAGATAAATGAGGCGGTTAAAGACGAGGATAAAACCGAAAAACTGATTGAGGAATTTACTCATTTTCAGGGACAAATAATGATTCCCGAGGTTACCTCTCAAATTCAGGGAATTGAAATATACAGAAAATTGCAGAAGATGCTTTTTATAAAGGAACTTGAATCTGACCTGCAACTACAGATACAGAATCTCTTTGAAATTAGAGAATCACAAAAAGCAAGCAGACAGCAAAGAGCTGATAATATTCTGGGCGCAATCGGTGGTGCAATAGGTATTATTGCAATTTCATCAGCCTGTATTGATTTGTACGATTTTATGTTAACATTTTCTAATGACGAGAATCCATGGTTCTTATCATGGGTAAGTCTGGGCGTCAATTTGGCAGCAGCGTTTGCATTTGCGCTTGGTGCGTTCCATATCATAAAATGGCTTGTCAACCGAAAAGACAAAAATAAAAAATGATAAAGTTATACGGATACGAAAACAACCCCAACAAAAACGCCACCCGAGTGATTGGGTGGCGTTTAGTTTGTTAAAATGTTTTAAGTTTGTTTAGCTATCGGTCATTTTTTACCGATGATTTTTGACAATGTTATGACTGCCGGGGATTACACACCGGGGAACCACATGGGGACAACGGTATTGAAGATAAGCACTGAACAGATTCCGCAGGTTAAGCCGAGAATCATACCGGCGATAACATCTGTGAGATAATGCACACGCAGGTAAATCCTTGAAAATGCAATCAGCATTGCAAGTGCGAGAATCGGCATAAATGTTACCAATCGGCAACGCAGAAGTGCAACGCCAACCATTGCAAACGATGCTGTGGTGTGGCCTGACGGGAATGAGTAAAATCTTGGTCGGTCAATAAGCTGTTCGTCATCATCAAGGCTGTGGCAAGGTCGCACACGCTTTACAATGTGCTTTATAATAATCTCGCCCATAAGGTGAGCCCAAGCAAGTCCGAAAATAAAGTTTGCGGCTGTTGCCCTCCAGTTTGGATTTATAAGGAAAGGCAGACAAATCGCCCACCATATCAGACCCGCATTGCCTGCACGAGACGCAGTAATCATTATTCTGTTTAGTGCCGGCTTATGAATTCGGGATATGTTGTCAATAACCCTGTTGTCAATGTTTTGAATTCTGCCAAACATAAACGCAACTCCTATTCGTATACTTACTCTGCCTGTCGCAAAATAAAATTGCAAAACAGGCTATTTTGGCATTCTATCATCATTCATACAGGTTCATTATAACACATAGAATTTCATTTGAACAGATATTTTGAAAAAATTTTACTTTATTTTTATATTTACCAAATGGGCAATTGAGGGGATATTTGCCCCTTGTCCGCTTGATGTCGGACTCATAAGTGCGCCTGTTGCCATAAACAGGATATTTTGGACAAGATCGTTCTGGAAATCGTCCATAATTTTTGAACAAAGCACAGATGCGGCACATCCGCAGCCGGAACCGCCTGCGTGAACATCCTGATTTGACCGTTCAAAAATCATAAGCCCACAATCGTTATGCTGTTTTCTGATGTTTATTCCGTCACGCTCAAGCAAATCATAAAGCGATTTACTTCCGACTTCACCGAGGTCGCCTGTGATAATCATATCGTAATCATCGGGAGATGTTGCGGTGTCCTCAAGGTAGCTTTCAAGCGTTTGAGCCGCCGCAGGTGCCATTGCCGCACCCATATTATTGGCATCACTTACTCCGAGGTCAACTATTCTGCCGACTGTCGCCCTTGCAACGCAGACACCTTTTTTTAGATTTTTCAAAATACAGCTTCCTGCACCGGTAACCGTCCATTGTGCGGTCGGAGTGCGAACACCGCCGTATTCAAGCGGAAAGCGGTACTGCCGTTCAGCCGACGCAAAGTGTGATGAGGTGACGCAGGCGGAAATTTTTGCACCGCCGCTTTCAACAGCCGCTGCCGCCATAATAAGGCTCTGTGCCATTGTCGAACACGCACCGTACTGCCCGAGATACGGTATTCCGAACTTCATAAGTCCAAAGCTTGAACCGATGCACTGATTGAGCAAATCGCCTGCAAAAACGCAGTCAACCTCGCTTGCGTGTATTTTTGACCGTTCAAGCGCCTTTTCAAGAGCCTCTCCCTGAAACATACTTTCCGCTTGTTCAAAAGTATCGCAGCCGTCATAGCTGTCGTAGATGATTTTGTCAAAGTAATTTTTTAGCGGACCTTCGGATTCCTTTTTACCGACAACCGAACCCCAACCTGCAATAACAGGTTGATTTTCAAATTCTATTGTGTACGCTCCTTTTCTTTTTAACATACAAAAACTCCCTTCCGCTGTTATTATCTGCGAAAGGGAGTTCTTTTATTATTGTTTGTTAAATTTCAATTGTTAAGTTATTCTGTAACATCAGATTCTGCGTGTGTTGGCTCAGGTTCCGGCTCAGGCTTCGGCTCTGTCTTCGGTTCTGAACTTGAGTGGCTTGATGATGAGCTGCTTGAAGAACTTGATGAACTGCTTGCGTGGCTTGATGAAGATGACGAACTGCTTGAATGTGACGGTTCACTGTATGATGACTGTGAACTTGAAGAGCTTGAGCTTGAATTGTCATCATCATCTGTGGGTGCTGTTTCATCGGGAACATCAACATCATCACCGTACTTTGCACGAGGATCGTTTGCCGCATCAATGAAAACATAGCCGTTTTCTGAGTCATAAGTTGAAGAGCCGAGTGACTCTGAATCAACCTCTTTGCCATCCTTGTAGTAAACTCTCCAAGCCTTTACAGTGTAGCTTGAACCGCCCTGATCTGTGAGCTTGTTGCGAGTCATAATGAGGTCATAAGAATCAGACTTCCAACCCCAGAATGAAACATAGAGAGTGCCGTCAACAACTTTACATTCAAGGAACATCTGATAGTCTGTCGGATTTGAAAGCTTGAGGTCAAGGTTGCCGTAGTCGATTGTTGCGTCAAGACCTGTTGGGACATAGCTTGATGCCCACTTGTGACAGTAGCGTTCTTCAACCTTCATATTGGCTCTGATTGCCGCATTGTAGATTGTTGAGCTTGACTGGCAAATACCGCCGCCGATACCGATGTCTGATCTACCGTTTGAAATTACACCTGCCGGTTTGTAGCCGAGTGATTCAAGGTTTGAGTTGCCTGTGCATTTGTTGAATGACCATGTTGCACCGGGTTCGATAACCGAACCGTTGCAGGCTTTAAGCGAAACACGCATATTTTCTGTTCCGTTTGCCGTGTTGGTTGAAACTGTTTCGTATGTTGAAAGAAGAACGATGTTTTTCTTCAAATCTTCAACCGTGATTTTTGCGTCTGTTTTTTCAACATCGGCAATAATTCTGTATTCGCTTGCACCGCTTGCAAACACGCCCTTGAACTGATTTGTAAGGTCGGCTTCGTTTACCTTTTGTCCCTGAGTTTCCTCTGTATATTCAAAACGCTTTTTTGCAAAAGGGTGGAACTTTGAAACATAGGCGTTTTCAGCTCCCTTGTAATTTTTCTTTGCAACCTTTTTGGCTGTTTCTTCAACGCTTTCAGCGGTTACTGTAGCTGTTACAGTGTAGGTTGAGCCGCTTGTTGAAGCGGTTTCCGCAGACGGGTCGGTTGCCTTTGTTTTGATTTCATTAAGCACCGACTCAATGTCGTATGTATACTTAAAATCTTTTTCTGTTACTTTGCTGATGATTCCGTTTACATCAACCGAAATGCTGAGTGGCTTGACAAAGCTTTCCTCGTTCTTTTCGAGAAGCTTTTTCGCCTCATCGTATGTTTTGCCTGAAATTGAAATACCCGAAACGGTTGTGCCGTCGGGAAATTTAAATTCGCCTGCCACAGCCTCTTCAACTTTGTTGAAAAGATTTCCGCCGAAAACGCAGAAGCCTGCAACACCGAGTGCTACAACTGCGGCTGCGGCTGAAGAAATAATGATTGCAAGCTTTTTCTTGCTCTTTTTCTCGCCTTCAGCAGTGTGACTTCCTGCCGAGTGCCTGCCCTTCTTGCCGTTAGATGAGCCGTTGCTGCCGTAGTTGATGTCAACCAACTCCTCGTCAACAACAAGAATATCGTCCATATAATTCTTGCTCAAAAAATTCACCTCATAATATATCCCAAAATTGCCTGTCAAAGAATCGACTGCATTCGACTTTTGACAGCGGCTAATATTTTTCATTACTTCCTTTAATTACCCTGTGCTGTAATATATAACAGTACAGTATTTATTTTACAATATAATTTTGAAAAAATAAAGTGCGAAAACACAAAATTTAGAAAAATTTTTTATATAAATTTAAGTTCTTTTGACCAAAATAATTTGATGCTTTTTTGAATGTACGAAACATAGCCCCGATACGCAAAAATTTTATTCAATTTTCAGCCAAATTGAGAAAATAATCTATTGAAATACTTGCAGATAAAAAGTATAATAGTATTAAGCGCACCTGCGTGCAAAACCGTTTTGCGCTTATTTTAAGTTTACGGAGGATTGATATGAAAATAATCATATTCACAGCCTCAACAGGCGGCGGACATAAAAGAGCCGCCGCGGCTATTGAATCAAAAATAAAAGCTGTAAGCCCCGATACAAAGGTCAAGGTTATTGACGCTATGAAAACAATCGGAAAGGTGTATGACAAAACCGTTTGTGACGGCTATCATTTTATGGCAACAAAGATTCCCAAGGTTTACGGCAAATTCTACAAAATTACCGACAGAAGAACTCTTATGTACAAGGCTGTTATGCAGTCAAACACAATGATGTCGGCAAAGCTGCTTGATACAATCAACGAGTACAAACCCGATGCAATCATTATGTGTCATCCGTTTGTAACAACTATGGTTTCAAAGCTTCGCCGCCAGCACAAGATTGATGTTAAGGCAATCAGCCTTATCACTGACTATGACGCACACAGAACATATATTGTTCCGTATGTTGATGCGTATGTGCTTGCAGAGCCTGATATGGCGACAAAGCTTATTGATGAATACGGTGTTGACAAGAGCATAATATATCCGCTCGGCATTCCGATTTTTGACCGTTTTACAGAGCCTTTTGACAAAAAGGCGATTTGTGAGCGTGAAGGACTTGATCCTAACAAGCCTACAATTCTGCTTATGGCAGGTTCTTTCGGTGTTACAAGCGTGCTGAGCTTCTACAAAGCTCTTGCGGAGCAAGCCCCCGAAATGCAGTTTATTGTCATCACGGGCAGAAACATCAAGCTTTTTGCAAACCTTGAAAAGGTAATTGAAGAAACCGGTATGCATGATAACACAAAGCTTTTGTACTTTGTAAAGAATGTTGAGGATTATATGCACATCTCCGACCTTATCGTCACAAAGCCGGGCGGACTTACCGTTACCGAAAGCCTTGCCTGCGCACTTCCCATGGCAATCTACAGCGCATTCCCCGGTCAGGAACGGGACAATGCAGAATTTTTACTCAACAAGGGTGCGGCAATTATGCTCCGGAAAAAGACAGGCGCAGATGATATCGTAAACCTTGTTAAAAACACTGAAAAACTTGAAGAGATGAAGGAAAAGTGCAGAGAGCTGCACCGTCCCGATTCAGCAGAAAAAATATTCAGACTTGCTCAGCAACTCTGTGGTGACTCTGACGGAGGAAATAACGAATAATGAAAAAAGCAATTTCTCTTGCATTGTGTCTTCTTATGGCAGGCACGGTGCTTACTGCGTGTTCAAATCCCGATGAATTTTCGGACAGCGAAAATCTTTCGCTGAAATACACACGCTCTGACAAAACAGATGATACATTCAACTATGCCGACGGTGCCAAAACCGCCCCATCATCATATGATACCTATTCCGCAAAAATAACCGATTTTGAACTCAGACTTTTCAGGAACTATCACAATAGCGGTTCATATGTATTTTGCCCCGCTAATGCGGTTCTTAATCTTGAGGCTATGGCAAACGGTGCGTCGGGTGATACTCAGGAAGAAATCACAAATGCACTTTGCAGCGGTGTTACACTTGAAAATATGAATCAGTGTGCGTCATATTTTGCAAGCCGTATTCAGTCGGTTGCATCATCGGACAAATCTCCCGAAAGCTCACAAAGCTCGGAAAATGATTCCGAAAAGAACAGCGACAAAAGCTTTGTAAAGCTTTGTAACTCGCTGATTTCAAACGATAATGCCGACATTATGACAGGCTTTTTGCAGACAACAAAGGACTATTATGATACCGATGTTCTGCGTTTCGATTTTGCAAGCAATGACGCTCTTAAAAAGCTTGATAAAAAATATGCCGACTTCACAGACAGCGGTTCTGTATTTTCAAAACTTGACACAAAGCAGAGCGTGATTTCACTTTCTGCGGCAGATATTTGCGACAAGTGGCTTACCCCCTATGCACAAACCGACATTGAAAAGGGCAAGTTCAAGTCGGCTGACGGTGAAAAAGAAGTTACATATATGACCTCAAACGAAACATATATGAAGTCAAACAAGGCGACTGCCGTTATGAAATATTTCTCGCAGACACCGCTCAAAATGATGGTTATTATGCCGAACGAAGGTGTTTCGCTTGATGATTACGCAACAGATTTCACAAGCCTTGAATACACAACATTGCTTGACAGCGTTGATGTGACAAAAACAGCCAAGGCAAAAATTCCTGAATTTTCAGTCAGCGGAAGTAAATCTGCGAATGATGTAACACAGATTGTTGAAAAAAGCGGAATCAATTCATCGTTTACGGCAGACCGTTCACGCTATAAAAATCTGAGCCGTTCCGATGATATTGCATTCAGCGCAATGTATGACATTGCTCCGTCACTTTCAATTAACGCAGGCGGAATCAGCGGTATGCAGTCAAACGGTGACAAGGCAGAGCTTGAAAAGAGAACACAAAAGCTTGCCGACACCGATGTTACGGTAGAATTTAATCGTCCGTTTATGTTCGTTATCCTTGATAACGAAAGCGACATTCCGCTGTATATGGGAACATATGCAGGCTAATCTTTAGATTTTAATTGAAAGTTGAAAATGAAAAATTAAGGTCGGCGGTGTGCCACCGCTGTCTGTTTGAGAAGATAGTTAGATAAATGAATTGCATCAGATGCCCGAGAAAGGTTCTGATGCAATTTTTTATATGAAAGTATATGTTTGTATGGCATTCATTGGACGCCCCTACGGATGTCAAGCCTCGTTGTTCTGTATTGTTCCCAAAAATAACTCTCACTCGTCTAATCCGTTCCAATCACTTGCGTGATTTACACGGCTTAGTCCTCGCCGGTCGTTATTTTTGGATACAGAACCTCGGCTCTTCGTACTTGAAAACGCAGAAACGGTATGATATAATAAATTGTATATATGTAACAACGGTGTTGCGGGCGAAATATGCGCTGACTGACACACCTAAACATAAATTTCGGAGGGATATTATTATGGCTGAAAAAACTGTCCGTACACGATATGCACCAAGTCCGACAGGCTTTATGCATGTCGGCAATCTGCGTACTGCTCTTTATGAGTATCTCGTTGCAAAATCACAAAACGGCAAATTTGTTCTCAGAATTGAAGACACCGACCGTGAACGCCTTGTTGAGGGTGCGGTTGATGTTATATACGATACAATGAAACTTGCAGGACTTAAACACGATGAAGGTCCTGACGTTGGCGGTGATTTCGGTCCTTATGTTCAGTCCGAAAGAAAGGATATGTACCTTCCTTATGCCGAACAGCTTATAAAAGAAGGAAAGGCTTACCGTTGTTTCTGCACAAAGGAAAGACTTGAAAAGTTACAGGAGGACAGCGTTGGCGGCGGTTATGACAGACATTGCCGCAATCTTCCGCAGGAAGAAATCGACAGACTTCTTGCCGAGGGTACACCTTATGTAATTCGCCAGAAAATGCCGATTGAGGGCAGTACAACATTTACAGACGCAGTTTTCGGTGAAATCACAGTTGAAAACAGCGAGCTTCAGGATCAGATTCTTATCAAGACTGACGGCTACCCGACATACAACTTTGCAAATGTAATTGACGACCACACAATGGGCATTACTCATGTTGTCCGTGGTTGTGAATATTTAAGCTCCACACCGAAATATAATCTTCTTTATGAAGCATTCGGATGGGAAATTCCGACATATATCCACCTTCCGCTCATTATGGGCAAGGATGCCGACGGCAATGTTTCAAAGCTTGCAAAGCGTCACGGCGCAACAGGCTTCTATGACCTTATTAACGATGGCTACCTCCCACAGGCAATCATCAACTATATTGCACTTCTCGGCTGGTGTCCAAAGGATAATCAGGAAATCTTTACCCTTGCAGAACTTGAAAAAGAGTTTGATGTAAGCGGTATCAGCAAGTCACCGTCAATTTTTGACTATGACAAGCTTTCATGGTTCAACGGTGAGTATTTAAAGGCTATGACTCCCGAGGAATTTACGGATGTTTGTATGCCATACTATAAGAAAGTTTTCGGTGACAGAGAAATGCCTTTTGAGAAGTTTGCCGAAATTCTTCAGAAAAGAACTACAAAGCTTACGGATATTCCCGAAATGCTCGGTTTCTTTGCAGAACTTCCCGAATATGACAAGGAACTTTTCGTAAATAAGAAGAGCAAGACTAATCTTGAAAACGCTCCCGTTGTATTGCGTGAGGCTTACGAAAGATTAAAGGCTCTGCCGACATGGGACAACACTTCAATTCACGATTGTCTTATCAATATGGCGGTTGAAAAAGAGCTTAAAAACGGCACAGTTATGTGGCCTGTAAGAATTGCCGCAGCAGGCAAAACAGTAACTCCGGGCGGTGCTGTTGAAATTCTTGACATTCTCGGAAGAGAAGAGTCGCTCAAAAGACTTGAAATCGGTCTTGAAAAGCTCGGTGCATAATTCTACTGACGGAGGTACACGGCAAATGGCTGATGAAATAAAGAATGTTGAGGGTGAAGCTGCCGTTCAGGGCAACTTCATCTGGGATTTTATAAAAGAGGATACTGCCGAGGGCGGAAAATTTGAGGGTAAAAAGGTTCACACCCGTTTTCCTCCCGAACCGAACGGCTATCTTCACATAGGTCATGCAAAGGCTCTTTGCATTGACTTTGGTACTGCCGAGCATTTCGGCGGAATCTGCAATCTTCGTATGGATGATACCAACCCTACAAAGGAAGATGTAGAATATATTGACGCTATCAAAGAGGATATCAAGTGGCTTGGTTATGATTGGGACGACAGATTTTTCTATGCATCACAGTATTTTGATCAGATGTATGAATTTGCCGTTGAGCTTATCAAAAAGGGACTTGCATATGTTTGCGAGCTTACTCCCGACAAGGTGAGAGAATACAGAGGCGACACACAGACTCCTGCAAAGAGTCCGTATCGTGACCGTCCTATAGAAGAAAGCCTTGATTTGTTTGAGAGAATGAAAAACGGCGAATTTGAGGACGGCAAAATGACTCTCCGTGCAAAGATTGACCTTGCATCGGGTAACTTTAATATGCGTGACCCTGTTATCTACAGAATTAACAGACTCAGGCATCACAGAACAGGCGACAAGTGGTGCATTTATCCTATGTATGACTTTGCTCATCCGATTGAGGATGCTCTTGAGGGTATTACGCACAGCCTTTGTTCACTTGAATTTGAGGCTCACCGTCCGCTTTATGACTGGGTAATTAACAATATTTCAGTTCCGTGCAAGCCAAGACAGATTGAATTTGCAAGACTCGGCATCAACAATACGGTAATGTCAAAGAGAAAGCTCCGTGAGCTTGTTGAAAAGAACTATGTAAGCGGTTGGGACGATCCGAGAATGCCCACACTCTGCGGACTTCGCAGAAGGGGCTACACACCAAAGTCAATTCGTTCGTTCATTGAGCAGATTGGTGTTTCAAAGGTTAATTCAATTGTTGAATACGGTTTTCTTGAGCATTGTCTGCGTGATGACCTTAACGAAACGGCAGAGCGTACAATGTGCGTTTTAAAGCCTGTTAAGCTTGTTATCACAAACTATCCCGAGGGACAGAGCGAAGAATTTGAGGTTGAGAACAACCCGAACCGTCCCGAGGACGGCACAAGAAAGGTTACTTTCAGCCGTGAGCTTTACATTGAAGAAACCGACTTTATGGAAGAGCCTGTAAAGAAGTATCAGCGCCTTTATCCGGGCAACGAGGTAAGAATCAAGTCTGCATACATCGTAAAATGCACAGGCTGTAAAAAGGACGAAAACGGCAATGTCGTTGAGGTTTATGCAGAGTATGACCCTGAAACAAAGGGTGGAAATACTCCCGATGGCAGAAAGGTAAGAGGTACAATCCATTGGGTTGACGCAAACAATTGCCTTGATGCGGAAGTAAGACTTTACGATAACCTCTTTACTGTTCCCGATCCCGATACAGGCGACAGAAACTTCCTCGATTATCTCAATGAAAATTCACTTGAAGTTCTCACAGGCTGTAAGGCTGAAAAGAATATTGCAGGCGCAACAGCTCCGAAGAGCTATCAGTTTATGCGCCACGGCTATTTCTGCATTGACAACAAGGACAGTTCACCCGAACACCTTGTATTCAACCGCAGTGTAAGCCTTAAAGACAGTTTTAAGAAGTAAAATAAACAAAGGGCGGTCTTTTCTTTGACCGCCCACTTTAATAGGAATTTGCGTTTTTATCAGTTGGTATTGTGAAATGAAAAAAATACTTGTAACAGGTGCATCGGGCGGAATCGGGTCGCAAACTGCTGTCGCTTTTGCGAAATGCGGTTGCGATGTTGCCTTGCATTACTCGAAAAATTCCGAAAAAGCCGAAAGCCTTGCAAAAAAACTTACAAATGAATACGGCATAAATGCCTTTGCGGTGCAGGCAGATGTTTCCGATTATGAGAGCGTTTGCAAAATGTTTGACGAAATCGACAGCCGATTCGGCAACCTCGATGTGCTTGTCAACAATGCGGGAATTGCACAGCAAAAGCTGTTTACCGACATAACTCCCGATGAATGGAAGAAAATGACGGGGGTTAATCTTGATGGTGTTTTCTACTGCTCGCAACAGGCGCTCAAAAGATATATGATTAAGAACCACAGCGGTGTTATTCTCAATATCAGCTCAATGTGGGGACAGGTCGGTGCGTCTTGTGAGGTGCATTACAGTGCGTCAAAGGCGGGTGTAATCGGACTTACCAAAGGTCTTGCCAAAGAGGTCGGTCTGTCGGGCGTGCGTGTCAACTGTATTTGTCCGGGTGTGATTATGACCGATATGATGAAAGGCTTTGATGAGCAGACCGTACAGGAGCTTAAAGAGGAAACTCCGCTCAATATGCTCGGTATGCCCGATGATATTGCCGAAACTGCTGTGTTTCTCTGCAGTGACAGGGCAAGGTTCATCACGGGACAAATTGTCGGTGTAAACGGCGGAATGATTATTTAACTTAATATTAAGGCATAGAAAAACGGTCGGGATTTGACTCCCGACCGTAATTTTGTTTGTGATAAGTTATCAGTTTTTGCCGTTGAGAATATCAGCAATGATTTCTCTCTCGTCCATATGGTACTTAACGCCCTTGATTTCCTGATAATCCTCGTGACCCTTGCCTGCAAGCACGATAATATCTCCGTCCTCGGCATTGTCCATACAGTATTTAATCGCATCTCTGCGGTTTGGAACAACAACATACTTGCCGTCGGTTTTTGCAAGACCTGTCTTGATGTCCTCAATGATGTCCATAACATCTTCAAATCTTGAGTTGTCTTCCGTTACAACCGAAAGGTCTGAAAGTCTGCCCGAGGTTTCGCCCATTTCGTAACGGCGAACCTTCGGACGGTTGCCGCCCGCACCGAACATTGTGATAAGTCTGTGCGGATTGTACTGACGAAGTGTTTCAAGCACATTTTCCATTGAAAGTGCGTTGTGTGCATAGTCAATGATGAGCGTGTAGTTGTAGGGAACAGGCACACGCTCAACTCTGCCCTTGACCTTGGCAACCTTGAGTGCGTCAATGATTACTTGGTCATCAATTCCGTCAAAGAATGAAACTGCCGAAATTGCCGCAAGTGCGTTGTATGCATTGAATTTACCCGGAATGTCAACATCAACCGAAAGATTTTTGATTCCCTCTGTTTCAAAGTGAACACCGACAAATCCGTTTTCGGAGAGAAGATGCGCATTTTTGCCCTTCAAGTCCGCATTGTCGGCAAAACCGTAGGTGAGAACAGAACCCTTGAAGTCCTTTGTGATATCCTTCCATGCAGGATCGTCAATATTTGCAGCGGCAAATTTGCATTGTCTGAAAAGCAGACTCTTGCAGTAGAGATATTCCGCAAGGTCTTTGTGTTCAACACCGCCGATGTGGTCATCCGAAAAGTTTGTGAAGATGCCGACATCAAAAGTCATTCCCGCAAGACGGCTGTGTTTAAGTCCGATTGACGATGCCTCAATAACCATAGCCTTACAGCCTGCGTTAATCATATCACGCATCGACTTCTGAATAATGTATGATTCGGGAGTTGTATTGTCGGTTTTGTGGGTTTCACCGCCGTAAACAACGCCGAGTGTTCCGATTGTACCTGTCTTAATTCCTGCGTGTTCAAAAATTTCCGCAACCATTGCGGTTGTAGTTGTTTTGCCCTTTGTGCCTGTGATTGCAACCGTGTAGAGCTCATCCTCGGGATGTCCGAAAAATTCAATGCTCATAAGCGAAAGAGCATATCTTGTGTCCTCAACCTTTACAACGGCAACATTACTCGGCACTTCAAAATCGAGGCTGTCGCTGATGATGAGCGCAGCCGCACCCTTTTCAACGGCAGATTTTGCGTATTTGTGACCGTCCGAGGTGTATCCTTTAAGGCACACAAACGCTGTGCCTTGTTCAACTTTTCGTGAATCATAGATAATATCCGAAATTTCAGTATCAAGATTTCCCTGACAGGTGTATTCAAGATTGACAAGGAGATTTCTAAGTTTCATTATATATAGCTCCGTTTCCCCGACACAAGGTCGGATTGCATTTTTGCTTTACCTTATAATTATAGCAATTGTTGCCGTTCATTACAACTGTATGTTAAAATTTATCTGCGGAAAATTACAGAAAAAACCAAAATCGGCAAAATTAGTCAATTTTTACTAAAACACGGAAATTTTTGCGAAAAACGGCGGTATTTTTAGATTTAAGAACAATAATTGGGTGTTCTGTCACATAACGGTCAAAGTTGCTTGTGCAAGCTGTACAAAGACCATTAAGGCAAAATGCACAAAAACAAAACAATTAAATTGTGCAAAAAATAAAAAACAAAGAAAATTGATGACGATTTGCACAAAAATAATCTTGATTTTTAACGATATAGATAAAAAGTACAAAGGGAGTTGAAATTCAGGTGATTTTTTGATATGATTTATGTAGCGGATATGATGTACTTTGTGCGTTATGTCCCCAAGTAAGTATGTAATCCGAAAGGACACTACGAAAATATTCAGAAAGAGGGATTTTTCCAATGAAAAAGATTCTCGCCATTTTATTGGCAGGTATGATGACTGCTACTGCACTCGTTGGTTGCGGCGGCGGAGACTCATCATCAAAGGCTGACGGTTCAAAGTCAGGCAATGGCTCTTCAAACACAGCAAAGATTGAGGGTTCAATCGTTGACAAGGCATACTTCGGTGACGAAGGTACAGACGCAAAGCCAATCACACTTAAAGTATGGGCTCCTGACGCAGCTGTAGGCCTCGTTAAGAAGCAGGTTGAGTCTTTCAAAAAGGCTTATCCTGACATCAAGTTCAAGAAGATTGATGTTGTAGCTCAGGGCGAAAGCGATGCTGCTACACAGATTCTCAACGACGCATCTGCTGCTGCCGATGTATTCAGCTTCCCAAGTGACCAGCTCAACAAGCTCATTGACGCAGGCGTTCTTGCTCCTGTTGCTAAGGGCTTCGTTGATACAGTAACTTCTGAGAACTCAGAGGATACAATCAAGTCTGCTACAGCTCTCAACAAGAAGACAAAAGAGGATACTCTTTACGCTTATCCTGAAACAAACGATAACGGTTATTTCCTCGTTTATGATAAGTCAGTAGTATCTGCTGATCAGGCTCAGACACTTGAAGGCGTTCTTGAGGCTTGTAAGAAGGCCGGCAAGAAGTTCATCTTCGATGCAGGTGACGGTTTCTATGCTTGTACTTTTGCTTTCACAGGAGGTGTTAAGATTGACGGTCTTGAGTCAGACGGCGTAACACAGAAGTTCGTTAAATATGATGAGGACGAGGCTGTTGCAACACTTCAGGCTTTCGCAAAGCTCATCAAGAAGTACAAGGGCACATTCACATCACTTAATGTAAAGAATGTTGCTTCAGGCTTTAAGAACGGCACAGCAGGTGCAGGCGTTGACGGTTCTTGGGATACAAAGGTTAACCAGAAAGCTCTCGGCGACAACTTCGGTGCAGCTAAGCTCCCAACAATCAAGGTTGGCGACGAAGACAAGCAGCTCTTTTCAATGTTCGGTTATAAGTACATCGGCGTAAACGGTTCTTCACAGTTCCCGAACGCAGCTCAGATTTTTGCTCTCTACCTTACAGGTGAAGATTGCCAGCAGCAGAGAACAGAAGAACTCGGCTGGGGTCCTTCTAACCTCAATGTTCAGAAGAGTGATCTCGTAACAAAGAGTGAGGTTCTTAACGCTATCAGCGAGCAGGCTAAGAACGCTTGTGTACAGGTTAACATTGCTTCAACATTCTGGACTCCAATGGGTAACCTCGGTAACAAGCTCGTTGCTGATGACTGCAAGCCTGATGATGCAGCTGCTATGAAGAAGCTTCTTCAGGATACAATTGCTAATGTTCGTGACGAAGGCTAATTAACCTTTTGCAGAACTGAAAACAGTTAGTCACGGGGCACTTTGCTTTGCAGGGTGCCCCGAAAAAAAGCACTGACACTTAAACTGTTATACATCAAACTAATGACAGTTTGTTGTTTGAGTGCGGGGTGTTATTTGTTTGATGTATAAACCATCTTACGAGAGATTTGCAGATTTATTTAAGGAGAGCTATTATGACATTTGTAGAGTATAAACAGCTCAATCCGTTTCAGCGCTTTGCCTATAATTTTAAGAAGTTCATTTGCAATGTACCGCATGCTGTTGCAAACTTCTTTAAAGCACTCGGCAGAGGCATTGTAAAGTTCTTTGTCGGCATCGGCAAGGGCTTCAAGAACTACGGTGTTCGCTTTGCAAAGGGCGACTGGGCTACAAAACTTTCCTATTTAATATTTGGTATCGGTGACATTCACAAGGGCAAATATTACAAAGGAATTTTATTCTTCCTTGCAGAAGTGCTCTATGCACTTTATATGGTATTTTTCGGTTGGGGATACCTTCAGAAATTCCCAACACTCGGTACAGTAGAAACAACACAGGGCTACAACGAAATGGGTATGCCTGTTACTGAATACGGCGACAACTCAATGCTTATTCTTCTCTACTCGGTACTTTCAATTGTAATTACAATTGTTGTTTTTGCAATTTACATAGCAAATATTAAAGACGCTTATCAGCATCAACTCATGAAGGCTGAGGGTAAAAAGCCTACATCTCTTAAGCAGGATGTAAGAGACTTCCTCGACGGCAAGTACCACATCACTCTTCTTTCTTTCCCGGTACTTATGATCGGTATCTTCAATGTATTGCCGCTCATCTTTATGATTTTGATTGCATTCACTAACTACGATATGCAGCACCTCCCTCCGGGAACACTTTTCCACTGGGTAGGTTTAGATAACTTTACTTCACTCTTTAACTTTGTTGACAGCTCAACAAAGGCTACAACATTCATTGAGCTTACAAAATGGACACTTTTGTGGGCAGTTGTTGCAACATTCTCAAACTACATTCTCGGAATGATTATTGCTCTTATGATTAATAAGAAGGGCATTAAGTTCAAGGCTCTCTGGAGAACACTTTTCGTTATCGCAATTGCTGTTCCTCAGTTCGTTTCTCTCCTTCTTATGAACCAGATGCTCCAGACTAACGGTGCCATCAACATTCTCCTTTCATATTTCAACGGAGGCGTAAACCCGCAGATTCAGTTCCTCAACAGTTCAGCGCTTATGGCGAGGGTTACTGTTGTAATCGTAAACCTCTGGGTAGGTATTCCGTACACAATTCTTTCAATGTCAGGTATTCTTATGAATATTCCTGAGGACCTCTACGAGTCAGCTCGTATTGACGGTGCAGGCCCTGTAAAGACATTTACGGCTATCACACTTCCTTATATGATTTTCGTAACAACTCCACAGCTTATTACACAGTTTGTTGGTAACATCAACAACTTCAATGTAATTTTCCTTCTCACAGGCGGCGGCCCTTCAACAGAGCAGTTCTATCAGGCAGGTAGAACCGATATTCTTGTTACATGGCTGTTCAACCTGACTATGAATTCACAGGACTACGGTCTTGCGGCTGCCATAGGTATTCTGGTATTTATCGTTTGTGCAACGCTGTCGCTCATTATATTCAATAATTCTAAGTCTATGAAGGATGAGGAGGCGTTCTCATGATAAAAAGCTATAAATTAAGAAGACATATTGCAAATGCCCTCATCTATGCTTTGCTTATTATCTTAGGTATTATCTGGATTTCTCCGTTCGTGTACCTCTTTATGCACTCATTCAGAGCAGAAGGTATCATCGCAGTTGACCACCTTATTCCAAAGCAGTGGACATTCCAGAACTACATTGATCTTTTCACAGGTGCAGGCGGTACTGCATCAATCAACTTCCCGAGATGGTTCCTTAACACATTCGTTGTTGCAGTATTCAGCTGCATCATCTCAACAATCTCGGTTCTTATGGTAAGTTATGCGTTCAGCCGACTCAGATTTAAGGCTCGTAAAAAGTTTATGAATGTTGGTATGATTCTCGGTATGTTCCCGGGCTTCATGACAATGATCGCTATTTACTACCTCCTCAAGGCTATGAACCTTACCGGCACACTCGTTGCACTTGTAATCTGCTACAGCTGCGGTGCAGGTCTTGGCTTCCAGATTTCAAAGGGCTTCTTCGACACGATTCCAAGAGCTCTTGATGAGGCTGCCACAATTGACGGTGCTACCAAGAATCAGATTTTCTGGAAGATTATTCTTCCTATGTCAAAGCCAATCGTAGTTTATACAGTTCTTACATCATTCATCGGTCCTTGGACAGACTTTATTCTTGCCAAGATCATCATGGGTGATAAACTTGATAACTACACGGTTGCCATCGGTCTTCAGAAGATGCTCAGTAACGACTTTATCAATACATATTATAAGCAGTTCCTTGCAGGTTCTGTTGTTGTTGCTGTTCCTATCACACTTCTCTTCCTCAAGATGCAGAAGTACTATGTTGAAGGCGTAACAGCCGGCGGCGTAAAGGGTTAATCCCAAAACACAAAAGCTCTCACGGGCGGCAGTCAAAGGCTGCCGTCCGTTTAATTTTACGGAGGATATTATGAAAAAAATACTTTCTATTCTGCTTGCCGGTGCAATGCTTGCAGGCTGCCTGCTTACAGGCTGTTCGGATTCATCTTCTTCAAAAACAGAATCTTCCGACAGCAAAACTGCCGAAATAGCCGATCCGATTGAAGGCATCAAGGCAACCGCATCAACAGACAAATACAGAAATTACTACGAAATTTTTGTAAATTCCTTTTGTGATTCCAATGACGATGAAACCGGTGACCTTCAGGGTATCATCTCACAGCTCGATTACCTCAATGACGGTGACCCGAACTCAGGCGATGACCTCGGTGTTGACGCAATCTGGCTCACTCCGATTATGCCGTCAAAGTCCTACCACAAGTACGATGTTGAGGACTACTACGACATCGACCCCGACTTTGGCACACTTGACGATTTTGACCGACTTATCGAAGAGTGTCACAAGCGTGGCATAAATGTCATTCTTGACCTTGTTCTCAACCACATTTCTTCACAGAATCCTCTCTTTACAAAGGCTGTTGAAGAGGTTGCCGACAACAAGCTTGACGGAAATGCTGAATATTTTGAAATTCACAACTCATCATATTTTGACTCCGGCACACAGGTTATCACCCTTTCAAACGGCTATGTTTGCGAGGCTAACTTCTCACAGGAAATGCCTGAATGGAATCTCAATTCCAAAAAGACAAGAGAAGAGTTCACAAAGATTGCAAAATTCTGGCTTGACCGTGGAGTTGACGGTTTCAGACTTGATGCCTGCAAATACTACACAAACAAAAGCACTGACGGCACAGAATTTCTCAAGTGGTTCTATGACACCTGCAAAGACATTAAGAAAGATGTCTATATGGTTGGTGAGAACTGGAGTGACGATGCCGACATTCAGGAGCTTTATAAGTCGGGTGTTGACAGCCAGTTTGCCTTTAAATTCTCAACCTCAACAGGCATAATCATCAGCAATGTCATTGCTCAGGGCGGTGCTGCCACAGTCAACAAAATTATGAACTATGACAACAAAATGGCAAAGGAAAACCCGAACGCAATCAACGCAATGTTCCTTTCAAACCACGATCAGGTGAGAAGCGGTAACACTCTTGAGGGACAGGGACTTTCTTCACAGAAACTTGCCGCAGCAGTTTATATGCTTGCCCCCGGCAACCCATTCATTTACTACGGCGAGGAAATCGGAATTAAAGCACCAAACACAACAAATGATGCCGCATACAGAACACAAATGGTATTTGACAGCGACAATCTTCCCGATATTTTCGTAAACGGTATCGGTGATGAACCTGAAGTTCCGACAAACGGCGGTGTAAAACAGCAGCTTGCCGACAAGGATTCTTTGCTCAACTACTACCGCAGAATCATCAAAATCAAGAACCAGAACCCCGAAATTGCAAGGGGCAAAATTACCGGCACAGAGAATTTTGATGACACAGATGTCGGTGCATACTATGTTGAGTACAACGATTCAAAGCTTCTCATCATTCACAACTTCAACAAGACCGATGCCAAGGACCTCACAATTACAGATGATATGATTAAGAACGCAACTCTCCGTGCTGACCTTATCCCCGAGAGCAGTTCAAAACATACCGAGCTCAAAGACGGCAAAATCTCCGTTCCCGCTCAGTCAACTGTAATCATCAAGTCGGCTGAATGATTTTTTGTTCGTGCAGACAGTTGTTTTATATTAACAACCATATCACCCGAGCGAAAGTTTTTTAAAATTGAAAGTTGAAAATGGAAAATTGAAAATTGCGGTCGGGCAGACAGTTTGCAAAATGCAAATCATTGTTGCCCGACTGTTTTTGAATATACAAAAGTTGCGTTTAAATGTATGGGCGGATATTATTCGCTCGCACGGCGTACCGCCGTTCCCAATTCGTTAAGATAGTTGGTTGTTAAAAAAACAATATTGCCCGAGCGTAGTATAGCTACCGTTTGCACAATTCTGTAGGGGCGGATATTATCCGCCCGCTAAGTAGCGGCAAAAAATTTATGATGAAAATAAACTGTATAAATGAGATACAGTTACCGAAATAATGTAGGGGAGAACCGTGTTCTCCCGTTCGTGTGCATTGCACACGATTGCACACACTGTGTGCAATTTTGAATACACAGTTCATGTTATATGAAAACATATGTGTATGAACATAATGTTTTATCAATGCGGGCGGATAATATCTTCCCGTCTGAAATATAGTCGCAATGCGTTGTACATAAATGTACTGTCTTTTGCTCGTTATTTCAGACAGCGCTTTGCTCCCTTTATCTGCCACAGGCGGCGGTCGCAAGGCTACCCCTACGAGTTTGTGACATTTACAAAATTTGTTTTCAAATACATTGTTTATTACTACACATAATAAATTCAAAAATTCCGAAAACATTCTTGTTTTTGTCACACTGTTGTCAATATTGGTGTGGTATAATAAAGTCACAACATAAGGGAACGGCGAACATCGTCCCGATAAAACAGTGTATAAGTTTTTTCATTTGATACATTTTTCCTCTCTCTTAATTAAATATGAAAACGGGCAGTCATTTTTTGACTGCCTTTTTTCATTACGGTGTGCCACCGCTGTCAATTCGTGTAGACAGTTTGCAGTGTGAAAAACTATCCGTTCCCGAGCACGGCAAGGTTTTAAATTTTACTTTCCATTTGACGGTGTGCCACTACTGATAGCATATGTGGATAGCTTCAACCTGATAAAAATAGTATGTCTAAATACGATATGTGTGTCAAAAGTTACATCAAATCGCCTATTTATTACATACTTTTAAAAAAATCAGCAATTTTATTGAAAATGAAATGCATATGTTATATAATTATTCAAAAGGTTTCAATTATTTTATTTAATTAGTAGATAGGAGGATTATTATGAAAACAGGGGTCAAAAAATTTACATCAGTTTTACTTGCTGTTGTAATGATGTTAGGAATACTTACCGTTACACCATTCACCGTAAGTGCGGCGGAATCAGCTGGTGATAATGCAGTAAGTGCTAATGAATATACCAGCAATGGTTATAAGTACACCGTGTATAATTCTGAGGCAACGATTACAGGTTATACCGGCGGTTCAACAACATTGAACATTCCGTCATATCTTGGTGGGTATAAGGTTAAATCAATAGGACAGAGTGCGTTTTATAAAAACAGTAAAATAACAACATTGAGTATACCAAATAGCGTAACGGAAATAGGTAACAATGCGTTTAAAAATTGTGTGAAGCTAACAACAGTTTCTATAGGCAACAGTGTAGATAGCATGGGATATGATGTGTTTAGTGGTTGCGTTTTATTAAATAAAGTAACTATTGCATATGGAACATCAGTCGTAGGAAGTTATGCTTTTGATGGTTGTACATCTCTTAAGTCGGTAACAATTCCGAATACTGTAACTAAGATCAAAAATTCTGCGTTCAATAATTGCAAGTCTTTGACAAACATTAGTATACCAAACAGTGTAAAAGAAATATGGGGTAGCGCATTTTCAAATTGTACAAATTTATCAACACTTTCGCTTGGAAATGGGGTTACATCGATAGGAGATGGAGCGTTTTATAATGACAGTAAAATAATAACATTAACCATACCAAATAGCGTAACGGAAATAGGTAACAATGCGTTTAAAAATTGTGTGAAGCTAACAACAGTTTCTATAGGTAACAGTGTAGATAGTATGGGGTATGATGTTTTTAGTGGCTGTACTTCACTTACCAAGGTAGTGATCGCTAACGGGACAACAATTATAGGAAGTTATGCTTTTGATGGTTGCACCTCTCTTACAGATATTGCAATTCCTGATCCGTTTATCAGAATAGGATATGTCCAGATAAACGACGATAATTTGAAAGATAGCAATGTTTTTAGAAATTGTCCAAGCAAGTTGACGATTCACGGCAAAAGTGGTTCATTTGCTCAGCAGTTTGCAAAAGCAAATGGAATAAAATTTTCAACATCGCCTGTTTCATTGACAGTTTCACCGACTTCTGTTTCGCTTAACAAAACTTCTTTGACATTGGAAGTTGGCAAAACATATACCTTAACAAAAACAATTTCACCATCAACAGCAACTACTTCATATAGCTGGAGCAGTTCAAACACAAGTGTTGCAACTGTTGACAGCAGTGGTAAAGTTACAGCTAAAAAAACAGGTACAGCAACAATCACAGTTAAAACATCAAACGGAAAAACTGCTACCTGTAAGGTTACTGTAATAAAGACCCTGCCAACTCCGAAAATTTCAAAACTTGAAAATAAAGCTGGTGGAATAAAACTTTCGTGGAACAAGGTTGACGGTGCATATGGCTACAGACTCTACTACAAGACTTCTTCTGGGTCGTGGAAGCAATTTAAAGAAACAACTTCAACCAGTTTTACGGATTCATCGGTAAGTCCAGGTAAAACTAAAACATACACAATAGGCTGTATTGATAAAAATAGTAAATTGGTCAGCAAGTATGATTCAACAGGTTGGTCTAAAAAATATACACCTGTTGCTCCGACGGTTTCAAAACTCGAAAACACCTCTGGTGGTGTGAAAATCACATGGAATAAAATTGCAGGGGTTTATGGCTACAGAGTTTACGCTAAAACTTCATCAGGTTGGAAGAAACTCAAAGATACAACCGCAACAAGTCTTACAGATTCAGCAGTAACGGTTAATAAGGCCAAAACTTACACAATCCGTTGCATTGATAAGAAGGGCAAAACAATCAGTGGTTACAACTCAAAGGGTTGGTCAAAGAAATACACAGCCGCAACACCGAAAATCACAAAGCTTAAAAACACTTCAAAGGGTGTAAGCGTGACATGGAACAAGGTTGCAGGAGTTTATGGCTATAGACTTTACAGAAAATATTCCGGTAGTGGCTGGAAAAAAGTTAAGGACACAACTTCAACATCTTTCACAGATTCCGGCGCAAAGAAGGGCAAGAAAGTAACTTATACAGTTCGTTGCATTGACAAGAAAGGTAACGCAGTCAGCGACTGCAATACAAAAGGCTGGTCAATTACAAGAAAATAATATTATAACAACCAATCCCGACAGTTCTAAATTGTCGGGATTTTCTGTGGTAGAAAAAGTCTGTGAGTTGTTGAAGTGACCGCATAAAATTTTACAAAAAAATGCTTGACAAAAAGTGAGCGGATAGTTTATAATGTTTAATCGTGGGACATTCTATAATTGCGCCCGTTTTTGGGGATATTATTGATGTTTCACAGGGCTTTGCAAAAGCAAAGCAGTTTTATCAATTCTTATATTTTTTGAAAGGAGGACAAATAATGCCTACATTTAACCAGTTGGTACGCAAGGGCAGACAGGTTTCCGAGAAGAAGGCAAAGGCACCTGCTCTCTTAAAGGGTTGGAACTCAAAAAAGCGTGTTGCTATTGATCAGAGCTCCCCACAGAAGAGAGGTGTTTGTACTGCAGTAAAGACCGCTACACCTAAAAAGCCTAACTCAGCGCTCAGAAAGATTGCCAGAGTAAGACTTTCTAACGGTATTGAAGTCAGTTCCTATATTCCCGGCGTAGGTCACAACCTTCAGGAACACAGCGTTGTTCTTATTCGTGGTGGCCGTGTTAAGGACTTGCCTGGTGTTCGTTACCACATCGTTCGTGGTACACTCGACGCTCAGGGTGTTTCGGGCCGTATGCAGAGCCGTTCAAAGTACGGTGCTAAGCGTCCGAAGAAGGGTAAATAAGGAATTGACAAAACTCTCTTGACTTAAATTATTTAAGTTCTGCTATGCGGCAGGAATTTTACTATATATATTATGGTAGAATGTCTTGTTGGCATACGGGAGTTTGTCGCTTTCGAGTACCTATGATATCTCAATTATTGTGAAGGAGGGAAGCAAAGTGCCAAGAAGAGGTTCTATTGCGAAGCGTGATGTATTACCAGATCCGCTTTATAATTCAAAACTCGTAACTCGTCTTATCAACAACATTATGTACGACGGTAAAAAGGGCGTTGCTCAGAAAATTGTTTACGGTGCATTCGATATTATTGCTGAAAAGACAGGTAACAACCCGCTTGAGGTTTTTGAACAGGCTATGGAAAATGTAATGCCCGTTCTCGAAGTAAAGGCTCGTCGTGTCGGCGGTGCTACTTATCAGGTACCTATGGAGGTTCGTCCTGAAAGACGCCAGACACTCGGTCTCCGCTGGATTTCTACTTATTCAAGAGCTCGCAGCGAAAAGACAATGAAGGAAAGACTTGCAGGAGAAATCCTTGATGCCACAAACAGTGCCGGCGGTGCTTTCAAGAAGCGTGAAGACACTCATAAGATGGCTGAAGCTAACAAGGCTTTCGCTCATTACAGATGGTAATTTTATCATCAGCGTTTATTAGGAGGATTTTATGCCAAGACAGGTTTCACTTGAAAAAACAAGAAACATCGGTATCATGGCTCACATTGATGCCGGTAAAACCACAACAACTGAGCGTATCCTGTATTATACCGGCGTAAACCATAAAATCGGTGAGACACACGACGGTGCTTCCACAATGGACTGGATGGTTCAGGAAAAAGAGCGTGGTATCACAATCACCTCTGCTGCTACAACTGCATTCTGGTTCGGCAGCAAGCATCAGTATGACAAGCACAGAATCAACATCATCGACACCCCCGGTCACGTTGACTTCACTGTTGAAGTTGAGCGTTCACTTCGTGTTCTTGACGGTTCTGTAACAGTCCTCTGCGCAAAAGGCGGCGTTGAGCCTCAGTCTGAAACAGTATGGCGTCAGGCTGATAACTACGGCGTTCCGAGAATGGTTTATGTAAACAAGATGGACATCATGGGCGCTAACTTCTACCATGTTGTTCAGATGATGAAGGACAGACTTAAATGTAATGCTGTTCCGATTCAGCTTCCGATCGGTGCTGAGAGCGATTTCAGAGGCATCGTTGACCTCGTTACTATGAAAGCCGAAATCTATCACAACGAAGACGGCACAGACTACAGTGAAGAGGAAATTCCGGAAGAGATGCAGGATCTCGCTAACGAGTATCATGAGAAACTTATCGAATCAGTTGCTGAACTCGATGAGGATCTTATGGAGAAATACTTCGGCGGCGAAGAGCTTACAATCGACGAAATCAAGAGCACAATCAGAAAGGCTACTATTGACAACACAATGGTACCTGTAACCTGCGGTTCTTCTTACCGTAACAAGGGTGTTCAGATGCTCCTTGATGCTATCGTTGATTATATGCCTGCTCCGACAGATGTACCTGCTATCAAGGGTGTTGACCCTGAAACAGGCGATGAGGTTGAAAGACCATCATCAGATAAAGAGCCATTCGCAGCTCTCGCATTCAAGATTGCTACTGACCCGTTTGTTGGTAAGCTCTGCTTCTTCAGAGTTTATTCCGGTACAGTTTCTGCCGGCACAACTGTTTACAACTCAGTTAAAGACAACAACGAGCGTCTCGGTCGTATCTTGCAGATGCACGCTAACGACAGAAAAGATATCGACTGCGTATATGCAGGTGACATCGCTGCTGCCGTTGGTCTTAAAAATACAACAACAGGTGATACTCTCTGTGATGAGAAGGCTCCTGTTATCCTTGAGTCTATGGAATTCCCTGATCCTGTAATTCGTGTTGCTATTGAGCCAAAGACAAAAGCAGGTCAGGAAAAGATGGGTATCGCTCTTGCAAAGCTTGCAGAAGAAGATCCTACTTTCAAG
>OIYS01000283.1_pt1 | contig 38089 bp, 29 predicted proteins | sample 1588271 | NCBI WGS metagenome assembly OIYS01 (sample SAMN03283286) | human gut metagenome | biome: human-associated habitat; material: feces | host: Homo sapiens | place: Peru | collected 2012
ACCATAATCAGCCGTTTCCAACGGCTACAAGCCTACACGAAATCTTTACTTCATTCACTATTTTTATAGTTTTTCAGTGCTTTCGCCAAAGGCATGTCCCTACGCTATGATCCAATCTTTATTTGCGCTTTCGGATAATCTAATTTCTAAATATTTGTTTGAGCGGTATTTATCCGCTGACTCCCCAATTCTCTCAACAAAAATCCAATAAGCCCCCCAAAAAAGTCAAAAATTGAACAGAAAAGCAAGAAAATATTAGTTTACTATTCAAAATTTGGCTGTTTTCTATGGTTTTGGGGGATTTTCGAGGGAGAGGAGGGTGTGTTTGGTGGGGAGGCCTCCGGCGTAGCCTGTGAGGGAGCGATTGGTGCCTATCACGCGGTGGCATGGGATGAAGATGCTGATGCCGTTTGCTCCGATGGCTTGCGCCACGGCTCTGATGGCTTTTGCGTTGCCAATGCTGAGGGCAATGTCTTTGTAACTGCGTGTGGTGCCGTATGGGATTGAGAGCAGGGCGTTCCACACGCGGTGTTGGAAGTTGGTGCCCACAGGGCGTAGCGGAATGGTGAAAGTGGTGCGAGTGCCTGCGAAATATTCGTTGAGTTGTGCCATGGCTTGCTCCAGCACACTGGTGGACTCGGTTTTGAAAGAGGTGTGCAACAGGTGTGCAAGGCGATGCATATTGCGCTCGGCGCATGGCATTTCGCTCCAGTCGCAAAGGCATAACTCATCGCCCACCGATGCCAAGACCATTTTACCGCATGGCGAATCGTAGTGCTGGATATAGACTGTTTCGCTGTTCATTTTTTAGATGAAAAGTTCGTTTGTTTTTCTTGTGGCGCAGGGCTTTTTGAGCATTTGCGTGATGATAGCCATCTTCACTTTACCGATGCCTCTTGCGTGGGTGGGGCATACTGCCACACACTTCATGCACGAAATGCACTTGTCTGCGTCCACCTTCTTGGGGGCGTTGATGTCGATGGCACCAACGGGGCATTCTTTGGCGCACAGACCGCACTTGTTGCACCCACGGTGAGCGGTGGGCTGCGCACCTTTTATTGGCTGTCTGTATGGACGATTACCAGGGATTTGAGGTGTGGAGGTGTCGCTTGAAGCAATCTTTTTGGCAATGGCTGAGGCGAATGCTTTCAGGTCGGCTGCGTCGGTGGCATCGGGGCGGCCGGCACCGTATTTGCGCACGATGCTGTGCTCGGCATTGGCGGCGACGGCGCCAATGATATGGAAACCCATTTCGGAGGCAACATCTTCCATTTCCACCAATGCATCGTCGAAGGCACGGTTGCCATAAACAGCCACAATCACACACTTCGCGCCGTTTGCCTCAATGTGCCTCAATCGCTCCACCGCCAAGGCTGGCACACGGCCGGCAAACACAGGCATGGAAATCACCACCAAATCATCGGCTGCGATGCTCGGATATTTCAACTTGTCTTCCGGGGTGCAAAGTTCGGTCAGCGTGCTTTGCGCTTCGAATCCTGCGCACAGCAGTTCGCTCACGCGGCGTGTGCCGCCAGTGGGGCTGAATGTGATTTGGTGAATAGTTTGTTCCATATATGTGAAAAATGTTTTTTTGACGTGGTTTTGGGGTATAAACGAAAAAAGACTTGCAAATATTGCAAGTCTCTTTTTAGTGGGGTGGAATATGGGGTTCGAACCCATGACCTTCGGAACCACAATCCGACGCTCTAACCAGCTGAGCTAATCCCACCATGTTTTGATTTAACGAGTGCAAAGGTAGAGCTTTTTTTTCACCTGTGCAACTTTTTCGGGCAAAAAACTCACGCGCAAGCCAAAAAATCATCTGCACAAAAAATCATCTGGCAAGGTCTGGCGGAACGATTCTTCGAATCTTCGAATTTCCGATATTTCGAATTTCCGATGAATTGATATTTCGATAGCAGATACGGCTGATAAAGCCCTTGAAAAATCTAAAAATCACCGATTTTGCCCAATTTTATCTGGTTTGCGCAGAATTTATGTTTCTTTAACAATTGTTGATAGATTTTCGGTTTTGCGGTTGTGGTGGCTGGTAGGATGGGGAATAAAAAAACGGTGACGGACCTGTCACAGGCGCGTCACCGCAAAGTTGATATTTTAGATAATTAGTTAGCGTTTACAATTTATTAGTGCCTTCTACCAACTCGCCCATCGCGAACACTGCGCGGAGGTTGAGTTCGACATCGAGAATAAGCATATCAGCATCTTTACCCTTACGGAGCGAACCCTTACGGTCGTAGATGTTCATAATGCGGGCTGGTGTTTCGCTCACCATGCGGCAAGCGTCCATCAGCGGAATATCAGCGATATTCACCGCTGTGCGGATCAGACGGTCCATAGTGGCAATGCTGCCAGCCAATGCTGAGCGGTCGCTCAACTTGCACACACCGTCTTCTATAATCACGCGTGGGTCGAATGCCTTAGTGCTGTCGCTGCATGATACGGCAAGCGCATCGGTAATCAATGCCATGCGGCCTACGCCCTTATTGCGGTAAACCATTTGGAGGATTGGTCCAGGCACGTGAATGCCGTCGGCAATACATTCCACAGTCATATTATCCATCAAATATACGCTTTCCACTGTGCCGGCGTGCTTAAATTCACGCTCGTTGTGCACGTTGGTCATTGCGTTGTAGAAGTGGGTAGCGTGGCTGTAGCCAACCTCGTAAGCGGCTTTCACTTCAGGATAACCGGCTGCGGTGTGGCCGATAGCGGCAAGCACGCCATTTTCCACAAGGTAGCGACCCATTTCAAGGGCTCCAGGAAGTTCGGGAGCCACGTCCCAGCGTGCCATACACTTGTAGTCTTCTACGATATGGCGATATTCCTCTGGGTTAGGGTTGCGAATAATGTCAGGCATCTGTGCACCCGCCTTCTTCAAGTTGAAGTAAGGGCCTTCAAGGTGCAAACCCATGATAGGGCTACCTGGTTCGCTCATCAGAGTATCACAAGTTTCGCATGCGTCCTCAATCATCTTCAGGGTAGATGATGAAAGGGTAGGGAACATGGCTGTGGTGCCGTGCTTCATGTGCGCAAGTGTGGCTTCGCGGAAAGCGTCGATTGTGCCTTCTTGATAGTCGCGACCGCCGCCACCGTGGCAGTGGAGTTCAATACCGCCTGGCACTACGTGCATACCCTTAGCATCGATAGTGAGTTCGGCTTTTGGCTCGATATTGCTGTTGTTGGTAATCTCGACAATTCGACCATTGTCCATGAAAACTGAACCGCCTTTTACCCATCCTTCTGGAGTGAGGATGTGACCATTATATATTTGGGTCAACATAAATTTGTGATGTCCTTTTGAGTAGTAAAATTATTTAACACCACAAAATTAGTGCATTTATGCGAAGATTGTTCAGTTATAAACACTATTTTTGATTTATTGACATATATTTAGAAACATACGCCTTTAATCTTGTGTTTAGGGGTGGAATCACCTTTTTGTATGCCCACATCCACAGCAGCGGAAGCGCCGTGCCGGCAATGGTGTAGAATATCCAGAAAATGTCGGTTTTGCTGTTTTCGTGCACCACCATGTGGCAGCCCATCTGCCCCCAGTCCAGTCCGTAGTAGGCGATTTTTATGGCACTCACCACCTTAAACGATATGATGTGGAACACATATATATAAAGCGTCATTTCGCCGCAGTGTACCAAGGTGCGCTTCACTATGCCGTCGTGCCTGTCGAGCCACTTAGCCACATAATGCACCATCAGGAAGCCTGCGATGCCGGTGAGCGGAAGTGTGGCCACATCTTGCACCCATGGCGAGAGCGTCATGCCGTGCCACCCTAATTGTGTGGCGATGCACAGAATGCACAGGTAAACCAACGCCAGCGACCAGTGTTCTTTGATGCGGTGTTCGTAGGAGCGATAGAGCACGCCCACGCCGAAGAAAAATACGCCCCAAGTTTCGCGTATGCCGCCCTGCGCCACATTCATAATTTTCAGTCCGTTGCAGATTTTGAGCAGCGCAAAGCCCAAAGCACCCACGCAAATCAGCACCACGATGGCATTACCGCGCAGGCGTTTCCATCGCCCATCGAGCGCATAATACAGCACCATAAACAGAATGCTCGAAATGAGCAGCGCACGGAAAAACCAGAAGGCACCAGCCAAAAACTTGTCGTAGCCCGACATGGAGGTGACGATGCTCACTGCGCGCTGAAGGAAGGCGTGGAGGTTGTAGGGGTGCGTCACACCGTTTTCCCAGTTGCCATACTGCTCGCTCAGCAGTCCGATTTTAAACATCAGATTGTGGATAACGAGGAAGAAAAGCGCCCATTTCACCATCGGCACATACAGCCCCTTAAACCGCTTCACCACGAATGTCCATGGATCTGCTAGATACTTGTGGCTAAAGAAATAGCCGGCGGTGATGAAGAAGATGGGCATGTGGAACAGATACACGATGTGCATCAGAAAACCGGGGCCTTCGGTGTGGCCAAGCACCATCAATATGATGGCGATACCTTTACAAATGGAGATTACATTGTTGCGCATAGTTCTATAAATTTCAAGTACAAAAATATTATAACATATATAAATCTGCAAGGAGTCTGCAAGGAGCAACACAATTTATCATTTTTTTATCTTTGATGTTGCAGAAGAATCAAACTTTTTGCTAACTTTGTAATATTTGATAAATATACATAAAATTCATTATACACCATAAGACGATATGGATGGAGGGGTAGCAAATAAAAGAATTTCTTACTACGACATAGCTAAAGGATTTTTGATAATTGGTGTTATTTTTTATCACTGTGCTAATAATGTAGCAGACAAGAACTCTATTACCAAAGGTTTTCAACTAATACTATCTGTGGCACTTATTCCTTTTTTTATGATTGGATTTTTTTTTATTTCAGGATTGTGTACTAATTTAAATAAATCCCTCTCGTCATATATATGTAAAAGCATTCGAACTATGATTTTTCCCACATATGTCATTACAATTGGCATGATGTGGTATCCTTTTGAACACGTTCCCAATAACTATGGCTTGAATATGACGAATTTGATTTGGTATTGTAATGGAGCTTGGTTTATTGCAAGCATGTTGACATGCCGATTGCTTCTTTGGGTAATTAAGCACACTTTTAAAAATAAATTTTGGATAGAAATTCCGATAGTTATAGCATTTTTGATGATTGGAACATTTCTTGTGCAAAACAAGATTGTTCATAATGAAACAAATAATTGGTTTTATTATTGCCAAAGTATGCTTTTATTCCCCTTTTTTTATTTTGGTTATCATTTTAAAAAAGGCATTCAATGCCTAAAACGAAAAACATTGTGCATTTTGATGATGTTTTACGCTATTTTTCTCTTTAGTGTATATTATATGTATCATTCAATTCCAATTGTTACTCACTATTTGTCTTTGAATTTCAAAAACTTACTTTGGTATGTTCTATTAGGTTTATTAGGTTCGGTTTGTCTTGTTGGAATATGCAAACTTTATGTCAAAAAAAGCCCTGTTATGGAGTATGTTGGAAAAAACTCATTAATTTTATATTTAGTACATGGGCAAATATTACAGTATATCACACTTTGTCTGCAATTTAACAGCAATAGAAATTCTATATTTAGTTTGATAGTTTTGTGCCTATCCACAACCATAATAAGTTTACTAATAGCATGGTGGTTAAATCTGCCCTACATAAGAATCTTACTTGGTCAACCACCTTGTGGCAATAAGAATACAAAAAAGGACTAATAATATGGAAAGAGAACATTCCATTGATGTTGCAAAAGGAGTGCTAATGTGTGCTGTTATTTGGGGGCATTTGGGCTATCATTCCCAAAGGTTATTGGAGAGCTCTCACGGCATTAGTTTTTACTATGCTCAGTTCGAGATATCAAATTGGTTGTATCAACCATACTATATGTGTGCATTCTTCTTTATAAGTGGCATGTTTGACCGAATGTTCTTGATAAAAGATATTTGGAAAAGTGCAAAAGCGTTATTTACTTTATGTATTGTCACCAGACTTGTAACAGGGATTCTTCCAAGTCTTATTACTGGAGAGTTACAAAATATACCATCCATCTTTTTTGCCAATTTTTCATGGTTCATCGTTGCATTATTTTGGATAAAAGTCATTTCCTTATTTTTTAACAAACTGACTAACAGGTTGATAAAAATGACTTTTGGAATTAAAAAAGTTAAATATTTTTGCTTGCTCAGTGCCCTTGTTTTGCACGTTGTAGGACTTTATCTTGTGGAATCGGATCAATCTTATTATTATTGCGGAGAAGGACTCTTCTTTTTTATCTATTATTTTTCAAGGCGATTTCATGAACTTTTTAAAAAATATAGTATCAGTTTGTTATTTTGTATTTATTTCAGTTCAGTTGCCATCTGTCGCCTTATAGGAACGTTGCCTAACCTTCAGGGGAATTTATCAGTAACTTATACTCAGTTGCCTTTTGAATTATTGATGGGATTATCTGGCAGTTTGTTGTTAATTGGTATCATAAAGCATTTTGGCAGATGCAAACTACTAGAAATAATTGGTCGGAGATCGTTAGCTCTTTGTGTACTTGCCTCAATAATTCAGTGTTTTTTTATAAAACAGTTTGGACCTTTTTTTTGTGAAAAGCTCAATTCGTGTGGTTATATAATCGAGTTATTTTGGCTTTTTCTGAACTTTGTGCTACCTATTGTAATCATTTTAATGATTTGCAAACTATTGGATAGGAAATACTTGCGATGGGTGCTTGGAAAGTGGTAAATTATCGATAGAAAAAATCAAATTTAGATAACAAATTGACATGTATGCCTGAATATAAAAAACATTATTTTATTCATATATTAACTGATTATGAAACGTAACTTTTTACTTTTAATTGCAGCTCTTTTCTGCACCGCCCAAGCCTTTGCATGGGGACAAAAAGGACATGATGTAACGGCTTTTATCGCCGAAAACCACCTTACCGACAATGCAAAGTCGAAAATTGTGGCAGCCCTCGACGGTCATTCACTCGTGTACTACGCCAACTGGCTCGACAATGCAAGCAACACACAGGAATATCGCTACACCAAAACGTGGCACTATAAGAATGTGGACGCTGACGAAACCTACGAAAACGCTCAGTTGGCTACCACTGGCGATGTGGTGGTGGCATTGAAGGACATTGTGGCTAAACTGAAAAACGGCAAATTGAGCCACGAAGACGAGAACATTGCGCTGCGCATGATCATTCACCTTGTGGGCGACATGCACCAGCCATTGCACATGGGTCACAGAAGCGACCGTGGCGGCAATAAGGTGCAAATCACCAGTTTCAACCGCAACACCAACCTTCACAGCTACTGGGATAGCGAAATCGTGGAGTTTGTGCACAAGTGGAGCTACAGCGAATGGCAATACCAAATCGATCGTGCGTCGGCTGAGGAGGAAGCCAAGATTGTGGCAGGCGACTTCGACACATGGGCAAAGGAGTGCGTGAACATTGCACGCGGCATTTATGCCGACACCCCAGAGGGCACCCGCGTATCTTACGACTACGGTGCAAAATACGCTACCACTGTTGAACAGCAGTTGCTCAAAGGCGGCCTCCGCTTAGCCCACCTGCTCAACGAAATCTACAAATAAGCAAACATTCACCCCACACTATTTGCGAGAATCCAAACACCCCTCTCGCAAACCACCAAGTGCCAAAAATGTGTAATTTTACACGTTTTTGGCACTTGTTTTTGTGTAATTTTACACATTTTAGGCACTTGGTTCCTATTTTGAAGTTATGTATTCTGAAAGTTTGTCGGCGAATGGGAGAGGGAGATTGAGTAGTCCGTCTCTGAACTGCAAATTTTTTAATGAAAGGCGAACGGCGAGTTCTGGGGTGTGTTTTTTGCGAAATTCGCTAAGGCTTTTAGCCGTCACGCTCTTACCCGATTTCACTTCTATGGGAATGATTTTTCCTTTCTGCTCCATTATGAACTCAATTTCCGCTTGATTGCCAGATGACCAATACATGGGGCTTATGCCTTGTTGCAGAAGACTAATCAGCACATAATTCTCGGCAATAATGCCTTTGAACTCTGTGAACAGGTTGTTGCCTTCCATAATGGTGCTGCTGTCGAGGTTAAACATCATGCGAAGCAACCCCACGTCATTCAAATAGAGCTTAAACACAGATGAATTTTCGTAAGCCTTGATTGGAATTTTCACTGTTTCGGTATTGCACACCTTGTGCGTGAGGCCTGCGGCACAAAGCCATTCAACTGCGGTTTCGTATTCTCGTGCGCGAGCACCTTTCTGCACTTCTGAATATTTGAATTTTTTATTGTCTTTCGAGAGTTGGTTGCTCATACTGTTCCACACTTGCTGGATACGAATAACTTCAGCCGACGACGCATATTTTGAAAAGTCTAATGGGTATGATTTCAGAATGTTTGTCAACGTTTCATCTACCACACTTAAATCGCGTGTCTCTATCCAGTCCACCACTGCTTCAGGCATACCGCCTATAGCCATGTATATTTTTAGTTTTTCCTGAAACTCGTCGAGAAGAATGTCGGGGAGTGCCTCTGCTTGATGGTACGCTAATAACGTGTCATAAAGCCGGTGGTCGGTGGCGTTAAGAAATTCGGCGAAGCTCAATGGGTAAAGCGTCATGAAATCAACTTGCCCAACAGGGAACGAACGCCCCTTCTTTCGCATTGCCACGCCAAGAAGCGACCCGGCACATGCCACAGCGTATTCTGGAGCATCTTCCTTGAAATATTTCAGCGAGTTGAGCACTTCATCGCAATCTTGAATTTCGTCAAAAATCAGCAGGGTGGTTTCGGGTAGCACAGGCTGGCCTTTAATAAGGCTGATTTGCTCAACAAGCCGTTTAGGGTCTTTCGTTTGGCTAAACAGGTTGCGTATAGCCACATCGCGGTCGATGTTCACCACCACGTAGTTGTCGAATGCCACTTCGCCAAATTTCTGTAGCAACCAAGATTTCCCCACTTGTCGGGCACCTTGGAGAATCAGCGGCTTACGCTTGCGCTTGCTTTTCCAGGCTATGAGGTTGTCGATAAGAGTTCGCTTTAATTCTGTTTTGTTGATTTCGTTTGGCATATTGACTTGATTGAAAAATTGACTATGCAAATATAGTCAATAAAACGGCGTGGTGCAAGCGCTTTGTGCCGAAAATGTGTAATTTTACACGTTTTTGGTACATATTTTCGTGTAATTTTACACATTTTTGGCACTTGGTGGAGAATTTTGGGGTGTCGGGTGGGGTGTGAGTTGTGATTGTATTTTTGGGGATTTTGCTTTGGGGAGTGGCGGAGGGGAGGCTTTTGTGAAGCCTTTGTAAAAAAATAGCAAGGGTGGCACTTTTGCCTTTTTTGCTTGCTTAGACGCATTTTTTGGAGTAACTTTGACAGCGACTATACACTACTATTAAGATGAAACTACTACTGACCCTTCTCGTCAACTGTCTGCTTTTGCTCTATACTCACTACGACTATATAGTGATGGGCGACGGTGAATTGAAAGAATTTATCTATATCCTCTGCAATTTGTTCACTATCGGATTCGATGCGTCGATTGTCACGCTTATCGTTTACACGGTGAAAAACAAGCACGCGAAGATGGCTATTTCTGGCGTGTTTTGGCTGTGGTGTATGGTGAATGTGGTTTATCTTCGCCATTTCAACACCTATGTGGATGTAACCATGATAGGCGAAGTGAGGAATTTTGATATGCTTGGCGAGAGCATTTGGGCACTCATCCGTCTGCGCGACTTCGTGGTGTCGGCGGCATACTTAGGCGCGTTCTATTGGGTGATATACCGATTGACCGACAAGAAGGTGTGGATAAAGTGGTATTGGATGTTCGTGCCGATTGTGCTATCGTTTCTCGGTATATACTATGCCAATTCTCGCATACAGTCGTCATCGTTCTTCAAGACCTTCTCATGGTGGGGTGGCGATTTCACCTCAAACACCTATGTCACAGCCTACCGATATGGCTTTTTCCACTTTATTTATAGTAACCTCTACACGCTGAATATGCATCGCGACAAGACTGATGCCGACGCGCGAGCCATGCAGTCGCTTGAAAAGCAGAGAAAGAGCGAGGCGGTTCGATATGCCGCCGATGCCCCGCTGCCCGACAATGTGATTTTTGTGTTGATGGAGAGCATCATGTCGGAAGCCGTGACCGCTGTGTGCGATGGCGACAGCGTGATGCCAAACCTCGCAAGACTGGCAAACGAGGCGCAGTACAGCAATTTGAATATGGCATCAGAAGTGGGCATCGGCTGGAGTAGCGACGGGCAACTCATCTATATGACAGGAATACTGCAACACAGCATCAAACTCACGGTGAATGCCTTTACCTACAATTCATTCCGTGGCATGGGTAGTGTGTGCAAAGAATTGGGCTATGCCACAGCGATGGTGATTCCTACGGGAAAACATGTGTGGCATCAGAACGACATGTGCCAAGCCTATGGCATCGACTCGCTCTACAACACCGTTAAGCATGGACAAGACTACGACGAGGCGTTGATTGACAGCACTATACATGTGCTCAACAACTATAAAAACAAGCGATCATTCATCACCACCATCACCATCTCTACCCACACGCCTTATTCTCATCATTTCTCGAAACGCCTTCGCGACTATCAAGACAAGCACTTCGTGGAGCAGCAGTTGCTCTATTTCGAGCGTGCAAACTATTTCGACTTCCACCTTGGGCGACTGATTGATGCGCTGCACAAGAATGGGCAATGGGACAACAGCCTCATTATCCTGGCTTCCGACCATCACGATGGCGACTGGACCGATAGGGCACATGCCCGAATACCGCTCATCATCACAGGCGGCTTCAAACTTCCTGTCCAAAAACACGACAAAGCGCAGATTTACCAAACCGATGTTTATCCCACGCTTCTGGGATTGCTTCACGTGAACCAAAGTTGGCGTGGTGTGGGCAAAGACTTGTTCAATCCAAAATCACATCGCCTTTCACCAAAAGAAAAGCAACGCATCTCCGACATCGTTCTCGAAACCGACTGGTTAAAAAAATAGTCGATTTTTTCGGTGGGGTATGACGGTTCAGTGGATAAATGCTTGGGGCACAGAAACAAAAAACATAAAAAAAACAGCCTTTTAGCGATGCCAGTGCTTCGCACTTGTCGTTAGTGCTGTGGCATGTCTGATTTCAAGCCGAAACTTGAATCAGCCACACCACACCACCAACGCCGCCCTCCCCAGCGAGGGCGGTGGCATCACCAAAAGGATAAAAACCACTCGCCTTCGGCGAAAAACCAAACCCGGTAGGGACGTGATACTTCACGTCCGCCCATAATCGTGATACCATATTGAATATCAACCATTTGGCGCGGACGCGAAGTATCGCGTCCCTACCATGCAAAATCGTTGGGAAATTTGATACAACCTCCTTCCACGAAATCATTTTATCATCCCTATGGGGGAATTATTTGATGAAATGGGCGTGCTGCACGTCGTAGAGGCCGGTGTCGAGGAGTCGGATTTGGGGAATTACTGGCAGGGCGAGGAATGAGAGGGTGATGAATGGGTCGATGTTCTGGTTCACACCCAACTCATGCGCCTTATGTTCGAGACGCGAAATGCCCGTAATGGCATCGTCGATGCCAAGGGGCGACATCAAGCCGTAGCATGGCAGCGCAAACTCGTCAATCACCTCGCCATCAGAGGCTATCACATATCCACCGCCTATGTCGCGGAGACGATTGCACGCCACAGCCATATCCGTGGCATTATCGCCAGCGCAAATCACATTGTGCGAGTCGTGAGCCACGCTCGTAGCCACTGCCCCACCCTTGATGTTGTAGCCAATGAGCGGACACACGGCTATGTTGCCGTTTTTGCCGTGTCGCTCCACGGTGGCAAGGATATTCAAGCCCTTGTATTCGCCATTGTCAAGCGTCACATGCTCGGTGAGCAACTGCCCATCCACGATTTTGATGGCATTGCGCTGCGCCACGGCACTGAGCACGAAGTCGCTTGCGGTGAGCGTTTTGAATTTCACCGTATTGGGATAACCGTACTGCACCACATTGGTATCATTTATGATACTTTTATTAATGATTTTACCATCTTTAATCACACAGGAAATATCACTACATGCGGCATCGGTAATCACGATATCTGCCACATACCCTTCACGGATATTGCCCCTTTGGGCAAGGTGATAGTAGCAGCAAGGGTTGAACGACGCCATTTTCGACACCTCACCCCAAGTGAAGCCCATCTCCAACGCCTTTCTCACAATATGCGAAATATGCCCTTCCTGCGCAATGGTGGAGAGGTGCTTATCGTCGGTGCAGAACGAGAATTTCGACACATCAAGCCCATGCTCCTTCACGCAGTGGAGCAAGGCATCGGCATTGCGTGCCGCGCTACCCTCGCGGATATAGATGTTCATGCCCTTGTGGTAGCGTGCCAGCACACCCTCATCGTCGTAGCACTCGTGGTCGTTGGAAATGCCGTATTCCACATAGGCATCCACCATCGCCTCGTCCATACCGGCTGTGTGGCCGTCGATAGGTCGGCCGTTGAACAGCGAGAGTTTCGCCATCATTTCAGGCTCACCAGCCACCACATCGCCAAACGACATCACCTCGCCCAGCCCCACAATGCGCTCATCGCTCAAAAACGGCTTCATCTGCTCGGCGGTGAAATGCCCTGCCCCATTGGTCTCGAAACTGGTGGCTGGCACACACGAGGGAACAACGGTGAAAACGCTGATTTGCGCTTTGTCGGTCTCGTCGAGAAACAGCCGGAGCGCATCGGCACCGCCCACATTCACCAACTCGTGCGGGTCGGCTATCACAGTGGTTGTGCCCCACGGCAGCACCGCCTTGCCAAAGGTGGCAGGCAGCACCATCGACGACTCGATGTGCATGTGCGAATCCACAAAACCCGGCACCACCATCTTGCCAGCGCAATCAATCACCACATCGGCTGTAGCCCGGTCGGCTGCGCCCACAAAGGTGATCACGCCATCGGTAATCCCCACATCGGTCTTCGTCACTGTGCCCGATTCGGCATCTACCACATTCCCGTTTTTCAGCAAAATGCTGAATGGTTTGTTTCTATTGTCACTGGAGCAATTTGCCATAAAGTAGTTTTTTTTCAGTATGATGAATTGGCGATAATTTACTTACGAAACGATAGTGGCAACGATGGTGCGCGCGCCGCCGTGATTGCGAAACTCACACAGGTAAATGCCTTGCCAAGTGCCGAGGTTGAGTCTGCCACCCGTGATGGGAATGGTGAGCGTGGCTCCCACAAGCGCACTCTTGGCGTGGGCTGGCATATCGTCGCTGCCCTCAAGCGTGTGCTTGAAATAGGGCTGGTTCTCCGGCACCAAATGGTTGAAAATCTCGTTCATATCGTGGCGCACATCAGCGTCCCAGTTCTCGTTGAGGCAAAGCCCTGCCGAAGTGTGCTTCAAAAGCAGGTGCAGCACCCCCACTTCGGGAAGTGCCCCCAGCCCACGCACCACCTCATCTGTCACCAAATGGCAACCACGAGTGCGGGCACGAAGTTGAAATTCCTTTTGAGTAATCATATCAATTATTGACCGATTGGGGTTAAAATAAAGTGGAGGCACACCGATTGAGGTATGCCTCCACAAAGATACGATTTTATTTCAATTATTTAATAATCATGCGAGCAGTTTGGGCACCCGATTGAAGCAGATACACACCTGCGGAAAGACCTGAAGTTGAGATTTTGCCATCAATAGGGGTTTCGGTCTTCACCAGTCGGCCCTCGATGTTGTAAATCTTCACATCTTCCTTCGCACCTGCCACAGTCACCATTGCGCCAGCGTAGGCAGGGTTTGGTGTCACAGTCATACGGCTATTGTCAGCCACCACGGTGGTCACACCGGAAGCTTCATCCTTGCCATAGAGCAATTCGATGCCAGGAATTTCGAGCGAATAGTTCTGACCAGTGGTAGCGGCACCTGTGCTGAAATAGATATACACCATTTGCAATGGATAGTTGGAGAGGTCGGCAGCGTCGCACCATTGGCTGGTAGGCAATTTGCACACATATTCGCCCTCCACATTTTCAGGAATCTCGAAATCGGAAATCACTTGTGCGCCATTCACCGTGTTGGTAGAAATGCTCACACGCTTCACTTTTAGGTTGCCTGGACGGAAGCGAACACGGAGAGTGTCGGGAATACCCCACAACGCCATTTTCTTGGCAAGTTTGATGTAGGGGTTACGCGAACTTGCACCCACGAAGTCGATTTTCATACCGTTTTCAAAAGAATTGATAGTGCGGTTTTTGCCACCGCTTTGGGTGATGGTCCAAGTGGTTGGATCGATGCTCACCTGCTCCACGGTGGTGACGTGAGCCTTAGGGTTCTGAACCTTCACGCTTACAGTGCCTTCAAAGTTCTCGCCCTTGCCTGAGATTTCGGCTTCGCCATCGGCAACGGCTTTCACCACGCCAAATTCATCAACGGCTGCCACATCGGTGTTGCTTGAAGTCCAGTTCATCACCGATGGGTCAACGATGTCGCTACCTGCGCCACTCACGCCAAGCACTTTGATTTCGTAGTCGTGGTTTTTGTCCACCACCACGCTCTTGTCGCGGAGCTTTTTCTCGGCGTTCACGATACGCACTGGTTGAGCGCACTTCACACCTTTGTATTCGGCATAAACGTTGCCATCGGCAGGAGTGGCTGAAGCGATAAAGGTGCCATCGCGGAATGTGCCCACTTGTGGATCGCAAGAGAGAGTCACGCCCTCCAATTCACGGATTTTCAGCACGCCATATTTATTGTAGCCCCACACCTTTGGAGCGATTTTTGCGCTGATAGAGATATTCCAGCAGCGAGGCGCGAAGTTAATCAAACCGATTTCATCGTCAACAGGAGCGTTCGACACGAGCAAACAGCCGTTGCCCACAGAGCGGAGCGATCCGTCGCTTGGAGTGTTGACCACATCGCCATTCACCACCATGCACGATGAACCGCCACCGTCGAGGTTCACAGCATTCACCGCACCCAATCCCAAGAACACGCCAGCAGCCTCGCCGAGCGAAACGCCAGTTGATTTAGGACTGCGACCGTCGATCACCACGAAATACACCTTGGTGCTGTCGGCATTAAAACCGATGCAGGTGCGTGGGTGGCGTTCGTCCCAATCATCAATAATTTTACCATTTTGCAAAATAATATGGTCGCTACCACCCATCAACTCCTTGAAATTTTTGAGCAAACCAGGTTGTGAGCGCAAATCCACTTTCAGATTGATAGCCAGTTCGTCGCCCTTAGCCATGGCTTTCAGGCGGTCGATGCAAGTGCCGCGAGCCCACAGAATGGCGTAGCCTTCTGGAATATCGCTCACACCATTGCCGTCGAAAACAGAGTCAACCACGCAGTTCTCCACGGCATTGGCGTGCCATGCGAAAGCACCGCTCTTTGGACGAATGAGTGCCTTCATACCACCAGCGCAGTTCTCGGTTTTGGGGCCGTAGGCATTGGTGTAGAGGTTGATTTGGTTGCCGCCTGTGTTTTCCCACTCAAGGCGCTGCATATTCACCGTGTGCAGACGGTAACTTTCGCCCTTGTGGGTGATAGAGCCGTAGAAATCCACACGGTCGATGTAGGGGCGGCGTTCGTCGTCGAGCACAAAGCAAGCACGTCCCACAGGGTTGGTGATGCACTGGTCGAGTTTGAACTGTCCGCTACGTGGAATACCGTTTTCAAGCGTATTCTGGAAGAAATAAAAGTCGCCATTTGTTGCGCCAATCACCTCATGGCCAGGGCGATTGTTTCGGGTAGCCATGCTCAAGGGGTTTTCTTCAGCCACACCCTTGTCGCCACCTTTGCAAGTTTCGAAGTCCACATACTTGTTGGTCAGGTCCATTTCCATCACGCTCACTTTCAGAGGCATGGCGGGCAAATCGTATTTCGCGAAAATCACGCCCGGTCCCACCATGTGTGGAAACACGAGGGTATCCACATCGAAAACTTTACTGCCAACTGTCCATTGTGTTTTGGCACGCATCGGGCTTGCCAGCAGCAAGACCAACGCTACGAGAAAAATCAACTTTTTCATCTTTAATTATTTAGTCTAATAACAGGTTAATCAAAGTGGTGACATCGCCCACATTCACCACGCCGTCGGCATTTAAATCGCACACGGCATCGGAATACGACGACAGTCCTAATATCTTATTAATCAACGCAGTCACATCGGTCACATTCACCTCGCCATCGCCATTGATGTCGCCCGGCTTTTGCGCTGCCACAGCATTGTAAACGGTTTCAAAGCCCTTGAAGTCGATGGTGTATTTCTGACCAGTCTTTGAAGTGCCCATATTCAGTTGAATGGTGCTCAGCGTCAGGGGATAGGAGCCCATATTTTCGGTATCTATCCACGAAGCGGTAGGCACCGAGAGACGCAGGTCGTTGCCTGCAATCACGGTGTCGGGGTGAAGGGTGAGATAGGTGATTTTCTCACCGTTGCGACGAATGCCCAGCACCACATTCTTCATAGGTGCCTCGCCCGGATTCAAACGAATCAGAACCGAGTCGGGCAAACTCCACAAGCGAACGTTCTTGCTCAGCACAATCTTTGGACTGCGGCCCGACGCTCCTGTGTAGGTGTAGGTGAAACCATCGCCATGGGCGGTGCTCACAGCGTTTTTACCACCAGTCTGCGTGATTTTCCAAGTGCTCAAGTCGATATTGGGGTCGATGGGCATAATGTGAGCGGTCGGACGCTCCACAATCACCTTCATGGTGTCGGTGAAGTCGCCAATGGTGCCATACACATACGCCTCGCCGTCTTTCACGCCACGAAGCACGCCTGTGGCAGTGCCAATTTCCACCACGCTCTCATCGCTGCTGCTCCAAGTGAGAGCGGCAGGATTCACGGCACGCTTCACGCCATCGATGGCGTTTTCCACAGCCACGGCATATTGGCGATAGGTGTCGGTGATGATGGAGTCGTTCACAATGCGCAATCCTTCGCCATTGCCCAAAATCTGCACAGGCACGGTGGTGGTGAGGTCGCCATAAGTGGCGGTGAGCACAGCATCGCCGCTGCCATCGCCGCAGAAAGTGCGCTCGTCGGTCATGTGTCCTACGGATTCGGGACAAGTGACCGTCACACCCTGCAAATCGGTGTCGATGAGCAAGCCATATTGGTTGTAACCGTAGAATTTAGGAGTATAAACGCCATATTTCGGCACTTTTGCCACCCAATCAACGAATGCGATGCGCGCGATAGTGCTGTCGTCGGGGGCTGTGCTAATGGCGAAGAAGCCGTTGGCATCGGAGCGTTCTGTACCGTCGCTTGGCACGTTGAGTGTGCCCAAAGCCTGGCTATACATTGTAGATGAGCCGCCGCTGTCGAAGTTCAAGCCTTCCCATGCGCCCAGTTGGCGGAGCAAGTCGGCACCCTCGGTGGTGCGTGCGCCACTTGAGATAGGCGAACGCCCATCAATCTGCACCATGATGATTTTGGTCTCGTCTTGGCTGTAACCCATCACGGTGAGGGGCTGACCGCTGCTGAACTGGCTCATGATATACTCGGTTTCGAGCACTTCGCCCTTCTCCAAGATTTTTGGCACACTTGAAATCATGGTAAACGGATTCACTTCCTGACCACTCATATACACACGAATGTCGAAAGTGACCACATCGCCCGGTTTCAGGCTGTTCACAAAGTTGAGCGTAGAGCCTTGACCACGAATCACGAAGCCGTTGGCAGGAATGTCCATATCGCCCTCGCCCGATGGTGCAGAAGTCACCACCAAGCGGAATGGCTTGGCAATGCCAAACTCCTCGCCCTCGGCAAGCACCGCCTGCACTTCGGCACAAGTGCCGCGCAAGTTGGTGCCCGAAAGATAAGTGGAGGTGAACAGTGCTACCTGGTCGCAAGCATATTCGCAGTTCACCACGCCCATGGGTGCGGTTTCGCCTTTTCCGTTTGTCACCGTGCCGCCAAATGTGGCTTCGCCAAAGAGGGGTTTTTTGCTTTGGTCGAGGGTAAAGTCAATCCAGTTGCCCACATGGTTCACACCGTGGTAAATCGTACCATCGGCAATACATGGACCGATTGGAGAGCCCACCACCGATTCGCCACGGCCAGTGAGACCACTGGTGCGGAAAAAGTCGCCATTCACGCCCAGAAAATACTGTGCGCCCGGACGCGATTTGCGGCGCGACATTCCCGAAATGGTTTCACCGCCGGCATACTTGTCCTGCCCCATCACGGCAGAGAAAGTAACGTAGGGGTTGGTGAGGTCAGTAATGGAATAGCGCACATACATCTGTCGGCCAGCGTCGCCACGCATCAGTAACTGTGTGCAACTGGTGCTCGGTCCCACCATGGCATGAAAGATGGTATCAGCCACATATTCCGTGCCTCGAATATTGTAGTTAATCGAAGCGTTTGCCGCCCAAGCCATAGCACAGGCAAGGGCGGAAACTATCATCTTTTTCACTTTGTGGACGATTTAAGAATCATATTGATAAGGTCGGTCACATCTGACACATTCACCACGCCATCGCCATTGATGTCGCAAGCAGTGTTGCTGTAGTCGGAAAGACCGAGGATTTTGTTAATCAATGCAGTCACATCAGATACGTTCACCACACCGTCGCCATTGAGGTCGCCCTTATTTTCGGCAGGGATAGCGTTGTAAACGGTTTCGAAACCGTCGAAGTCGATGGTGTATTTCTGACCAGTCTTTGAAGTGCCCATATTGAGTTGGATATTGTTGAGCGTAATAGGATAGTTCATCATATCGGCAGCGTCGATCCATGATGCTGTAGGCAATTCAAGTTCAATCATCTTGCCGGCAATCACGGTGTCGGGGGTAAGGGTATGGTAACTTACCTTCTGACCGTTGGGGCGAAGGCTCAATACCAAATTCTTCACAGGAGCCTCACCTGGGTTGAAACGAATGCGGATAGCGTCAGGCAAACTCCACAAGCGAATGTTTTTGGTGAGCACAATCTTTGGACTGCGGCCCGATGCTCCGGTGTAGGTGTAAGTGAAGCCATTGCCGTGTGCTTCGCTCACGGCATTCTTACCGCCCGTTTGGCTGATTTTCCAAGTGCTCATATCCATATTGGGGTCGATAGGCATGATGTGGGCAGTAGGGATTTCCACATTCACAATCATGGTGTCGGCCACCTCGCCGAGTTTACCAATCACTTGGGTGGTGCCGTTGCGCACACCCTTCAGCACGCCAGTGTGCTCACCAATGGTGACAACGCTTTCGTCGAGGCTGGACCAAGTGAGTGCGAGTGGACTGATGCTCATAGCGTTTTCGCCGAGAGTGGTTTGAACATCTACTGCATATTCCTTAAAACTGTCGGTGATGATGGAATCGTTGGTGATTTTGATGTCGTCGACAGCATCAACAATAGTCACATGTTCCGACACGCTCATACCCTCGTAAGTGGCAGTGAGCACGCCTTCGCGCACCGATGCGTCGGCATAGAAAGTAGAATCGGCGATGATATTGCCCAGCGACTTGTCGCAAGAGAGTTTCACACCCTTCACATCTTGGCTCACGAGCATACCATATTTGTTGTAGCCGTAGAATTTTGGGGTATATACACCGTATTTAGGGAATTTGAGTGAGAAATCCACGAAGCGAATGCTTGCGATGGTGCTGTCGTCGGGGGCAGAACTTACCACATAGAAGGCGTTGCCATCGGCACGCTCTGTGCCGTCGCTGGGGTGGTTGCGAATACCGAGGGTACTGGTGTAGAGCACAGCAGAGCCGCCACCGTCCATGTTGATACCATCGGTAGCACCTGCATAGCGCATGATGTCGGCAAGCCATGTGGTGCGCACACCGCTCGACAATGGTGAACGGCCATCAACCACCATGAAATATGCTTTTTTGCCACCGTCGCTATAACCGATAGCGGCACGAGGCTGGCGAGTGTTGGCATCGCCACGGTCGGCTTCGCTTTGCAGCGTCACGCCGTCTTCCAAAATCTTAGGGTTACCGGTCACGATTTGGTAAGGCTCTACCGACTTGCCTTTGGCAGTCCAAGAGAGGGTTACGGTCACCTCGTCGCCTTCCTTAAGGTTTTGGATAAATGAAGAGGCTGCACCTTGTCCGTGAAGCACATAGTGGCCCTCTGGAATGGTCATATCGCCATCACCGGTTGGAGCACTCACAATTCTCATTTTGAAAGGCTTTGCGGTTTCAAATTTTTCACCATCGGCAACCACAGCCAGCACTTCCCAGCCGTTCCAGTGCCAAGTATGGCCGTAGTAGAGGTCGTTGTAGATGGTCACCTTATCCACATTCGATGCAGGCACCTCACCGCTGTAGGTGTTGATGCCGCCCACAGTGGCTTGCGAGCCATCAGCAGCCACAATCGAGCCACTGAAGAAGAATGGGTCTGCATACAGGCTGCCATCGGTGGCTACTACAAAGTTTTTATATTCTTTGGCATTGTTGCGCGCACGGTAAATCACACCGTCAACGATAGTGGAACCATAAGGGGTACCCACAGTCGAAACACCACGGCTGGTGGTGCCTCTGGTGTAGAAGAAGTCGCCATTCACGCCCACCATGTAGCGCGCGCCTGGTTTCGACTTGCGTTCAGCCATGCCTGAAATTTTCTCATTGCCAGCGAGCTTATCGGTTGCGCACACACCGCGCAGCGAGAGATAAGGGTTGGTCATGTCCATCGTGGTATAGAACACGCGAAGGGCGTCTAATGTGGTCGCGTTACGGAACCACAGTGAGGTTTGGGTTGTACCTGGGCCGATTTGGTTGTGGAACAGCGTATCTACGGTGTATTCCGTTCCTTGAATCGACCACACATTTCCTGCCACGGCAGTGAATGCAGCCACAGCGGAAAGAAGAAATGATGCGATAGTTCTTCTCATTGTTAAAATAGCGTTTTATTAGTTAAGTCTGAATATAAAGTATAAAATTACCCATTTTCAAAAAAATAGGCAAATTTTCCCACAATTTTCTTCCACCACATTTCAACATAAAAATATCCAACAAAAATATATGCCAACTCCTATCAAAATCAAAAAAAACGGAAAACACAAGACTCAAATCACTGAAAACCAATGCTATTGAAACAAAAAAGAATCGAAAGAAAGCACGCGTAAGAATACGATGAGCGGGTAAATGGATGGGCGATGCGAGGGCGATGTGCATTTTTTTTGCAAAAAAGAAGCGAAAAATTTGCAAGATTGATTGATTTTGCCGTATCTTTGCATCGCTAAAAGCAACTGGTGCGTTAGTTCAGTTGGTTAGAATGCCTGCCTGTCACGCAGGAGGTCGCTGGTTCGAGTCCTGTACGCACCGCAAAACCCGGAAGCAATCCCGCTCCCGGGTTTTTTGTTTCCCCCTTATTTGGAAAGTCAACAGGGTTCAGTGGAAAATTTCTGGGGGCATAGATTATGCATCGTTGCCGAATCGTGAATGGTGTCTAAAACAAAAACATAAAAAACAGCCTTGGAACGAGGCTGTATTAAACCCAAATCGGTCATAAATCCTCACACGACCTAATGACCGATTTGGGTTAAACCAGCAGTTGGGCGGCCAACCCACCTTCCGACGTCTCCTTGTAGAGCGAGGGCAGGTCGTGACCTGTTTGTTTCATCACTTGCACCACGCGGTCAAAGCTGACGCGGTGCTTTCCGTCGCTAAACGTAGCATAGAGATTCGAGTCGAGAGCACGTGTGGCAGCAAAGGCGTTGCGTTCGATGCAAGGAATCTGAACCAGTCCGCAGATGGGATCGCAGGTCATGCCAAGGTGGTGCTCAAGCCCCATTTCAGCGGCATACTCAATCTGTGCCGGACTGCCTCCGAAAATTTGGCAAGCGGCGGCTGAGGCCATGGCGCATGCAACGCCCACCTCTCCCTGGCAACCCACATCGGCACCTGAGATGCTGGCGTTCTGTTTCACGATATTGCCCACAAGACCTCCAGTTGCGAGGGCATGCAAAATCTTGATGTCGGAAAATTCGTGCCCCTTAGCAAGGTGGTAGAGCACACCTGGCATGACGCCACACGAGCCACAGGTGGGAGCGGTGACGATGGTGCCACCCGATGCGTTTTCCTCGCTTACAGCTAAGGCGTAGGAATAAACCAAGCCACGTGTCTGAAGGTTCCTGCGGTAGCCTTGAGCCTTGACATAATAGGTGAAAGCCTTGCGTTGAAGGTTAAGCGGACCAGGCAGACGGCCCTCTTGCTCAATGCCGCGCTCCACACTGCGCTTCATAGCTTCCCATATCTCCTGCAGGTAGTCCCAGATGCCAGAGTCTTCGTGCTCGTTGACATATTCCCAATAAGCACGACCGTTGTCGTAACACCATTTCTTAATGTCGCTCAGATGACTCAACGGATAGATGTCGGGCGATGGGGGTAACACACCGGTGGGGTGGTCGCCCTCTGAAAGAGTGCCTCCGCCAACGCTGTAAACCGTCCAGGATGTGTTAGGACGACCATCGGCATGAATGGCGTTGAAAGTCATTCCGTTGGGGTGGAATGGCAAAAACTTGGTGGGTTCCCACACAATGGTGGTGGGTGCAAGGGGGCTCAGCACTTCCTCAATGGCCACGTCGGTCATGTGACCTTTGCCTGTTGCGGCCAAACTGCCATAGAGTGTTACGCTGAAAGATATGGCACCCTCGTTTTGGGCGGCGAAGATTTGGGCGGCCTTCTGAGGACCCATAGTATGGCTCGAAGAAGGACCTTTGCCTATTTTATAAAGTTCGCGTAGTGATTTCATAGTTGCAAAGATACTGCAAATAAGACGGAGAACGAAATGATTCGCGAATCATTTCGTTCTGTAACGTGCATTTTATTGCCTCTTTATGCAAGGCATGTGAGCGGTTTGCCCCACTGGTTTTCCATTAACCCACTGTGGCAGTTCGCTTTTCACGGCGAGCCTGACGCTTGAAGTTGCGGAGCACTCTCATGCCCACGATGGGCCAAGCCGGTATGTGCTTGATTTGGTGGCGCACCATGGGTATATCCCACAGCAGCATAAGGGCGGCGAAAAACATGCCGGCAAGCAAAGTCCACCCAAACAGTATCTTTATGCTTTGCGCCATGAAACCTTCTACCAAATTTTCCATCATCTGTGGGAAATCGATTTGCGTGGCGCTCATCCTCACGCTGTCGATATAACCCGAACAGCGCGCAAAACCGTCGCCCACATAGTATTTCATGCCTCGGCTATGGAGCGCGGCACCCATCAGTCCGCCCACAAACATGTGCAGCACGTTGAACACTGAAAGCGCCTGGAAGAAGTGCTCAAACGACATGATTTCGTGCAGACACCACATAAACGCGATGCACAGCACGGCATAACTGAATCCACGCCACACAAGCGGCACGCGCAACTGCGTGATGCTGATGCCCGAATCCACGAGGAAGTAAAACCCTCCTGCATAGAGGCAAAACGCAAACAGCGCAAACGCTATCAGTTTATACACATTCCAGCGCATCACCTTCAGCCAGCCCAGCGAAAACAGGCACCCTGCCAGTATGCCCGGCAGCGACCATTGGTTGAGCCCTTCGTAAGTGAGGTCGGTATAGTGCATCACTTCCTCATAATATACCATTTCAAGCACATGCTCGCACGAAAACAGAGCCTCCACCACGCCAATGAGCAAAATCACAGGCACCACATTGTGGTATTTCCACATGGCAGGTTCGATATATGGCTTGGGGTGCTGACGCATACGAATGAGGCACAGGGCAAAGGTAATCAGCACGGTGCCTGTCACCAGTCGGAACTGGCGAGAATGCCACCAGTCGAGCCAGTCACCATAGTTGAGCAGCCACGCCACCTGTAGCCAGAATGCAATCCAAAGCAATGCGCCAAACCAGTCGAGTCCTTTCAGCGGCACAATCTGCGGCATGGCACGGAAGGGCTTTGTGAGCAGGGCTTGCACGAGCAGCACAATCAGCATCAGCAATATCACAAACCAGTGCATATAGGTCCAGTGCATGTGATAGGCAAACCATGCGGCAAGATAGACCGCCCCCTCTATAGAGGTGAGCAGCACAATGTGCAGAATGGGGAAAAACACACCGAAATCACGTTTGGGTGTCATCCATAGTTGAATATTCGACATGCACTCGAATGTGCCTTGAATCTTCGCCATGCCGCACACCACGCACAGTGCCCACAACGCCGGCAGAGGCATTTTGATGGTGGCAAGCAGGTTGCAGACCACAATCACCGCCGCCGACACCATCAGCAGGCTCTTGTTGGTGAAGCGAAACTTCATGCGAAACAGCACAGGGAAATACAGAGCCATGCCAATGAGCGTGGCATAGAGGCACATCTGCACATCTTCACGCATCAGGCTCCACTCCCCCACCACATCGTTCATGGCACCGAGATACATGCCGTTGGCAAACTGAAAACAGAATGCGAGCAGCAGATATATCCACGGTCGTATGAACTTCGGCACAAACTGCCGATACATGGGCATGGAGAAAGTGGTGGGCGGTCCGCCAGCCTTGGGCTTTCCGCCCGTTTTTGGTTTCTTGTTATCGATGTCGGTCATCTTTTTCACTTATTAATCACACACACCACATTCATGCCGGCACGGAGTTTGCTCTGCGCTTTCTTGTCAGCGTCGAGGTGGATTCTGACGGGTATGCGTTGCTCCACTTTCACGAAATTGCCTGTGGCATTGTCTTGTGGAATCATTGAGTAGGCAGAGCCTGTGGCATCGCTGATGCGCTCCACCGTGCCCTTGAATGCCACACCGGGGACGGCATCAACCGTGATATCCACCTTCGAACCTACGTGAATGTTGGGCAACTGCGTTTCACGGTAGTTTGCCACCACCCACAATTCTGAGTTATCCACGATGCTTGCCATGGTTTGACCCGGCTGCACGAGTTGACCCACATGTATGTCCTTCTTGCCCACCACGCCATCGGCTGTGGCAACAATCACGGTGTAGGAGAGATTGAGTTTCGCCAACTGGATTTGGGCGCGCGCCACCTTGACGGCAGCCTGATTCTGTGTGAGGCGGTGTCCCTGTTCGGTTTCGGTTTTGGTGAGTGTGCCACGGCTGCGCACGGCTTGCTCATAGCGGGCTTGCGCCTCAAAGGCGGTGTGCACTTTGTCGTACTGCTGTTGAGTCACCGCATCGCTTTTCAGCAGTTGAGCATATCGCTGGTCGTCGATTCGGGCGTTTTCCAGTCTGACGCTCGCCTCATCCACACCAGCGTCGGACACGCTCATATTCTGACGCGTAACGCCAATGGTAGAACTGGTGACATCGCCGCCAGCCAACTCACGCTGCAAATTCGCCTCGGCTTGCGCCAGTTGCAAGCGGTATTCGCTGTCCTCAATCACCACCAGCGTGTCGCCTTTGTGCACTGGTTGGTATTCATTGAAACGGATTTCCTTGATGAATCCGCCCACACGGGCATTCACTGGGGTGATGTGCTGCTGCACGGTGGCGTTGTCGGTGTATTCGCCTTCTTCAAATTGCAAGAAATGGTCCACCACCAGCCATGCGCCAGCGGCAAGAACGGCAAGCACACAAATGTTGTATATCAATCGAATAAGTATCTTCTTTTTCATCTTGTTTTGATTGTATTTTTTAAAATGCGAGTTAAATTTTTCCGGTCACGTATTTCACATTATAATATGTGTAGGCGATATTGATTTGCGCGTTCACCTCTTGCAGTTCGGCATTGAGTTTCACATTCGACGCATCAATCATATCGGTGATGAGTGCCAACTGGTTGGCGTAGCGATTTTGCACCACCTGAAAGTTTTGGTTCGCCAACTCCACGCTTTTCTGCTGAGTGCGCAGTTCCACATACGCCTGCTGATGCATGGTGTAAGCCTGGTGCACCTGATTGTTCACATTCTCGTTGGTCACGGCATGTGCCTCTTGACTCTGGCGCAACTGTGCCTCAGCCCTGCGAACGGATTTTGGAGTCTTGAACAGCGAACTGAGGGAGTATTTCACGCCCACGCCCACATACCACACATTGAAATTCTTGTTGATGGGCGGAATGTCGTAGGTGAACGGTCCCGTAAAGTTGTCGGCAGCCACCACAGCCACTTTCGGCAGGAGTTCGCTCTTGGCGAGTTTCAACTGTTGCTCTGCCACATTGGTCGCCAGTTCCGACTGGCGGATTTGCGGCGCATTCACCAGCGCATCGGATTGCAAATCCTTTTCCGACATCAGTTCATAGCCTGTGGCAGTGAGGTCGATATCGGGAACGATGATGGCATCTTCAATCCCCAGCGCGTTACACAACTGGTGGCTCAAAATACTCTTTTGGTCCTCCAACTGGCGTTTGCCCAATTTCAGCGACTCCATTTGCAGTTCGTAGCGGGTTACGTCGTTTTTCAGCGCCATACCCTGTGTCTGCTTAGCCTTGATGTCGGCAATGAGGCGTTCGGTCAGGGCGATGTTGCTATCATACACCTTGATGCCGTTGTCGAGTTTCGACAGTTCCAAAAACTGACCGATGGCGATGAAGCGAAGTTGGTTGCGCGTAAGCGTAACGGCATTTTCAGCCACCGACTTCTGGAGTTCGGCAAGTTTGATGCCTGTGGTGATTGCCCCACCGGCATACACCACCTGCTGCGCCTCAAGGGCGAAGGAATTGCCAAAGTGAGGTTGGCTTGCACCCTTGGCGTGACTGAAGTTGCGGTCGGTGATCAGCACATTGCCGGTATAACTCAGCGAAAGTGAGGCGCCAATGTCGGGCAAGCGTTTGTTTTTGGCTTCTTCTATGCCTTGCGTCGCCACGCTCACGCCCGTCTTAGTGGCATTGAGTGTGCTATTGCCACTCTCTATCATACTGAAAAGTTCGTTGGCAGTAAGTCTGCGCTGTGTCTGCGCCATGCCATAATTCGGCATCAGCATACACACACAAGCACAGCATAGTAATCTCTTGTGCATTGTCAATAAAAAATGTTTGATTCAGTGATATGTAAAATTTTCGGTGCAAAATTACCTACTTTTCACAGCCCAACGATTTCAAATAAATCCACAATAATTGAATATTTGGGAACACTTATGCTGATATATTACATAAATTTCCGATATTTGCGGTAAAAATCAGAATTATCCACATACACCGCAAGCATAGTATAGATGAAAGGTAAAGACATAGAGATGCGCTCCAACCGAAAAGTGAGCCTCATATCGGAGCACTCGGAATCATGGTTTAGCGAGGCTACGGCTATCGACTACGGCATGATTGTGCTCTGCCGTGAGGGCGAGGCCACCATTGGCGTGAATTTCTTGGAATGGCGATTAAAGAAGGGGTCGGTCATCACACTTTTCCCCAACGATGTGGTGGCGGTGACCAACCGTACCGACGATTTCGGGGTGGAGATTCTGAAATACGGAGCGTCGCTGCTGCGCGAGGCAAGTCTGCAACTGGAGCAAACCGTGTATTCGCAACTGAAAACCGACCGATGCCGCACCGAGTCGCCCATTCTCACCAATATCATCAACAATATGTTTGCGCTGCTCCGACTGTATTTCGAGCAAGAGGGCTGCATCTGCCTGGAGCAACTGGTGACGCTACAACTCAAAGCCTTTTTCCTCGGCTTCTACGACTACCTTTACCGCAACCCCGAAGAAAAGAAGGCCGAAACTGGCAGCCCACGAATCCGCGAACTGTTCAACCGCTTCATGAGGGCGTTGGAAAGCCGCTACCGTGAATCGCGCGACGTGAGTTATTATGCCGACCTGCTGAATGTGTCGGCAAAGTATTTGGGCATAGTCACACGCCGCATCACAGGCCACACCGCCAAAAGCGTAATCGACCATTATGTGGTGCTGCAAATCAAGCAATCGCTTGCCACCGAAGAAAAGTCAATCAAGGAACTGTCGTGGGACTACCACTTCTGCGACATCTCATTCTTCTGCCGCTACTTCAAGCAGCACACCGGCCTCACCCCCCAACAATTCCGCAAAACCTAACCGCCCCCATCAGTCTTTCAAATTTAATCAGAAGAAGTACAATGTCGGCTTCCAATACATCATGGTAATCCATTCGGCATTTTTGTGGCATTTCATTCGGTATTTTTGCGACGTTTCATTCGGTATTTTTGCGGTAATCTACACTGTTAACCAAAAACGAAAACGCCATAACGTAGGGACATGCCTTTGGCATGTTTCCAATGCGTTGACACATTGCTGGTTGGCATCGAAACATTCGAAAGGCATGTCATAAAAGGTGGAAGGGCGCAAGAAGAAATCTATCACAGCCTAATTTATATCCCTGCACCGTCTTGAAAGAACGGTTCCTCTATGGCGCGACTTTGGAGCACACGGGAGTGAGGTGGCACATCGTGGGTGAGCCACACGTTACCACCCACTATGGTGTGATGCCCTATCCTCACCCTGCCCAGTATTGAGGTGTTGGAATACACGGTCACATAGTCTTCTAAAATGGGGTGGCGCGGCATATCTATAGGCACACCATTAGCATCATACGAGAAATTCTTCGCTCCAAGTGTCACGCCCTGATAAAGCATCACATGGTTGCCAATCACACTGGTGGCACCAATCACCACGCCTGTGCCATGGTCGATGCAGAAATGCTCGCCTATCTGCGCGGCAGGGTGTATGTCGATACCTGTGGCAGAATGCGCCATCTCGGTGATGACACGCGGAATAATGGGAACGCCTTGCAAATGAAGTTGATGTGCGGTGCGATAGTGAACCATCACCTTTACCACAGGATAGCAAAGTATTACCTCCTGCATCGACTTTACAGCGGGATCGTTGTGCATCACAGCGAGAGCATCGGTGTGGAGCAGCCTCGCAATTTCGGGCAACGCCTGCACAAAGTCGTCCGCCATTTTATCAGGATCGGTGATGGTGGTGATGGTGGAAAGTTGGTCGACGAGCACTGCGTGAATGGCCTCATTGCCATTGGTCCACGAAGGCACATCGGAATAGTCGGGAAAAATAACATAGCCGACCAGTTCCATCAGTCGCTTGAGTTGGGAAACAGAGGGTGCTTTCATCTTTCTTACTCAAATAAAGAGGTGGATAAATAACGTTCGCCAGTGTCGGGCAGCAGTGCCACAATGAGTTTGCCTGCGTTCTCGTCCTTCCTTGCCAAAGCGAGGGCTACGGAGAAAGCCGCTCCCGACGAAATGCCCACAAGCAGCCCCTTTGTGCGCGCCAACTTGCGTGCACCAGCGAAAGCATCGTCGTCGGTCACAGTCACCACCTCGTCCACGGCGTCGGGATTGTAGGTAGATGGTACAAATCCTGCACCTATACCCTGAATCTTGTGTTTGCCTGGCACTCCCGTGGTCAGCACTGCGGAGGAAGCCGGCTCCACTGCCACCACCTTCACGGCAGAATTATGCTTTTTGAGGGCGCTACCCACACCGCTCACCGTGCCACCAGTGCCCACGCCTGCCACAAAAATATCCACTTTCCCATCAGTATCGGTCCAAACTTCCTCCCCAGTGGTCTGCTCGTGGATTGCAGGATTGGCAGGATTCACAAACTGCCCCAGAATCACTGCCCCAGGGATAGTGTCGCGCAACTGCTCCGCCCTGGCAATGGCACCTTTCATACCTTCAGCCCCTGGCGTAAGTTCAAGTTTTGCACCGTAGGCCTTCAGCAGATTGCGACGCTCCACACTCATGGTTTCGGGCATTGTGAGAATGGTTTTGTAGCCTTTGGCCACACCCACCCATGCCAGTCCCACACCTGTATTACCACTTGTGGGCTCAATAATCGTGGCACCAGGCTTCAACACGCCTTTCTTCTCTGCGTCCTCAATCATTGCCAACGCAATGCGGTCTTTCACACTGCCACCAGGATTGAAAGCCTCTACCTTTACAACTATTCTTGCCTTTTGATTTTCAAATCCGCTCACCTCCACTAATGGGGTGCGCCCTACGAGTTCTGTAATTGATGAGTAAATCATAATGATAACTGTTTTATAAATTGATATTGTTTTTAAAAATATACACAAAAAAGCGCCTTGCCACTGGATTGGCAAGGCGCAGGTATTTTGCTTTTAATAAATGTCTTAATGATTTTCTATATCACATCACGCAAAACGACCATCGTGCCGAGCCAATCTCTTGATTCGGTACAACAGCAACATGCTTGCAAAGATGTGTACAATTTCTTCATTCTGCCTAAAAAAATCGTTATATACGACCACAAAATTATAACAATAATCCACAAAAACCAAATAATCCGCAACAAAATGTATTAAATCGGATTAAATTGGTGTTTTTTATCGCAAAGGGGATTAGCAAAGGGGGATTATAAAAAAGGGGTGCGGTCAGTTCCGCGCCCCTTAACTGTTATTCGAATTGGTCGTTGCCGATGATGCTTTGGATGGCTTTGCCTACGGCGTTTGCCACATCGGGGGCGATAAGGCCGTGGGTGCCTTGCTCCTCGATAGCGATGTCGCCAGCCAAACCGTGAACATACACGCCGAGAGCCACGCTCCAGTCGGGCGAATATCCCTGGGCAATGAATGCCGCAATCACGCCAGTAAGCACATCGCCGCTGCCGGCAGTTGCCAAGCCAGGGTTGCCGGTGCTATTGATATACACCTTGCCGTCGGGGCGCACCGTCTTGGTGTAGCGGCCCTTGAGCACGATGGTGATTTCGTAGAGGCGCGACACATCGATAGCCTTCTTCAGGCGGTCTTCATCGGTGGTGTGTTCGCCAAACAGGCGGTCGAACTCGCTATTGTGAGGCGTAAGGATTGAGCCCTTTGGTATGCTGTGAATGAGCACCAGACGAGTGGCGATGCAGTTGAGCGCGTCGGCATCGAGAATGCACGGACGGCGATAACGCTTGATGAACGAATCCACCGCCGCAATGGTGTCGCTGGTGGTGCTGATACCCGGACCGATTGCCACCACATTATAGTTATGGTGGAGTTCGATGTCGGTGGTGAAATATTCGCTTTGGTCGGCTTCAAACAGCACCTCTGGCACGGTGGTTGCCAATGGAATGTAGCCACACTTCGGAGCGTGAACAGTCACCAAGCCCGCACCTGCGCGCATTGCGCCGCGCGCAGCAAGCGTGGCGGCACCCATCATGCCGTAACTACCAGCCACGAGGAAAACGGTGCCATTGTCGTATTTGTTGATAAAATTACCGTGTGGGCGCAGTTCGCGCTTCACATCTTCACGCTCAATCAGGTAGAAATCGGCAGGAGTGCTGGCAATGGCTTCTTGGTCCATTTCAAGGTCGAGCACCACCACTTCGCCCAAAAAATCAGCGTTTTCGCTAAAGAAAAACGACAGACGCTTGAACTGGTAAGCGAGTGTGAGGTTTGCACGGATAATGTTGCGGCGGTCCACACCGGTGTTCCATTCGCCAAACAAACCCGAAGGAATGTCGAGCGACACCACAAAGGCGTGCGACTCGTTGATATACTGCACGGTGGAAGCATATCCGCCCTTGAGCGGATTGCTCAAGCCTGAGCCAAACAAACCATCAATCACCAAGTCGTCGGGACCGAGTTCGGGTGGTGTGAAGGTGTCGAGCACCTCAATCAGTTCCACACGGTCGAGCCCTTTGAGGCGGTCGCGGTTGGTTTCGCAGCAGTGCGACAGGCGAGTGGCCTTCACATTGAAGAGGTAAACCTCAGAGCGATAGCCCTGCTCCGCCAGCAGTCGAGCCACAGCAAGTGCGTCGCCGCCATTGTTGCCTGGACCGGCGAAAATCACAATTCGTTTGCTGGGGTGCCAGCGTGATATGATTTGATAGACCACAGCCGACGCGGCACGCTCCATCAGGTCGAGCATTTTGATGCTCTCGCGCTCGATGGTTGCTTCGTCGATTCTTCTAATGCCTTCGGTAGTGAATATTTTCATAAATCCAATTTTAATCCTTCGTAAAAAAGCCGTAAAAAAGCAACTACAAAAATACGGATTTTTTCTTGGCTACGATAGCGAAACGCAAAAAAACTCGCTCATCACGGAATTTTTTGCAAAAACACATGATATAGGGGTTTGAAAATTTGGTGAGAATAATAAACTTTTTTAACTTTGTTGAAATTTTTCTTTAATTGTAAAGATGACAGAGACAGTAGTGAAAGGTATGACTTTCGTACCTTACCTCAGCGAAGCTGAAATTACAAAGCAAGTGAACCGTGTGGCTCGTGAGATTGTGGAGAGCCTTGGCGACGAAAAATCGCCTATTTTCGTGTGTGTGCTCAATGGAGCCTACGTTTTTGCAGCCGACTTGTTTCGCGCCTGCAATCTGCCAGAGGCTGAAATCACCTTCATTCGATTCAAGAGTTACGAAGGCACATCGTCAACCGGCGTGGTAAACGAGGTGATGGGGCTTGCCGAGAACCTTGAAGGCCGCGATGTGATTATCATTGAAGACATTGTAGATACCGGCGTTACGGCAAAGGCACTGCGCGAGGCTCTGGCTAAGCACAATCCAAAGAGCGTGAAAATGGCCACGCTGCTGTTCAAGCCCAAATCGCTCACCACTGGTCAAGCACCTGAATTTGTGGGATTTGAAATTCCTTCAAAGTTCATCTTGGGCTACGGACTCGACCTCGACGGGCAGGCACGCGGATTGCGCGACATCTTGGTTTTGAAAGACAAGTAAAATTTTAATATAACGGCTAACTTTAATACTTATTAATATGCTTAACATTGTAATGTTTGGCGCTCCAGGTTCTGGTAAAGGAACTCAAAGCGAAGTCTTGATTAAGACCTATGGACTCTTCCACATTTCAACAGGTGATGTGCTCCGCGACCATATCAAACGCGGCACCGACCTTGGTAAAACTGCCAAAGAGTATATCGACAAGGGGCAACTGATTCCTGACGAACTGATGGTAGACATTTTGGCTGCTGTTGTTGACGACAACAAAGATGCTGCTCAAAACGGTGTGATTTTCGACGGTTTCCCACGCACTATCCCACAGGCAGAAGCCCTCGAAGCAATGCTTGAAAAGCGCGGCACCAAGTTGAATGGCGTGATTGGCCTCGATGTTCCAGAAGACATTCTCATCGCTCGTCTGCTCAACCGCGGTAAAGAAACTGGCCGCAGCGACGACAACCTCGAAACCATCACCTCACGTTTGGAAGTTTACAACAACCAAACTTCTCCATTGAAGGAATTCTACGCTAAGAAGGGCATTCTTCACATGATTGAAGGCACTGGTGGCCCAGAAGCAGTATTCGAACTCGTGAAAAAAGCGATTGAGAGCATGTAATCATTCTCCAATCCAAACGACATAACGCAATCCCGGCGAGCCCCACGCTCACCGGGATTCTTTTTCCTTCCTCAAAGACAACGAGTCAACGAGTTTTTAGGGGGATCGAACTATCAAAATTTCGAATTATCGAGTTATCGAATTATCGAGATTTCGAGAGCAAAGACTATCGTCTTTAACTTCTTAACTTCTTAACTCCTAAAAAAAATCTTCTTAACTCCTGAAAAAAATCTTCTTAACTCCTGATTTTATTTCTTCCAAATGCGGCTGGACGAGTGAGGGTGGTGGTGTAGGTGTGGCCGAAGGTATCGGTCACTTTTACCGTTATGGGGGTGGTGGGGCTCGATGCCACAGCCTTGAAGATGTGGAGCGTGCCGTGGTGATACTGTGGCACCACATTCTCGCCACGTTTGTGGCGTGGCAGTGCGTAGGCGAGCAAATAGGCTGGGTCCACGGCGTGGAGGCGTGCCGTGGGCAGCGCGGTGCCATTCTCCGTTACCTCAAGTTTCCAATCGTCGTCCCATGCAAACACATTAATCAACACCGAATTTTCCTCAAACGCATCGTAGGTGGGCATCCACTCGAAAGTCTTGCTCAGCGCCACAGCGTCGGCGTCGGTGGCAAGGAATTGTTTCACCGTGTTCATATCCAGCACACGCATTTGAGGGTCGCTATGGTCTTCTATGGAGGCGTATTTCCATTCTATGCTATCGCCCCTCACTGTCCAGCGGCTATATCCGGCAGGTGAGCCGTCGGTACACATGTCGGTGCCGGTGAGTTTGCCGGTAATCCACCACGAAGCGCAAATGGCGGCGATGTTATGCTCCATGATGTGTGGATATTCGCTTGGGTGGGCGTTGAAATTCACATGGGTGTGACCGCTCACGAAATGCACATTTTTAAAACCGTCGAAGCAACTGGCAAGTTCCTTATAGTTCTGGAGCGAGCCGAAAGTGCTGAAATGGCGATTGATTCTGAAAGTGGGGATATGCGAGCACACCACCACAGGCATCTGCTTGTCCACGAGGGCGAGGTCTTGGCGGAGCCAGTTGATTTGCTGCTCGGTGACGGCCGCATTGTAGTTGCGCTGCCCCCACACGCCTTTGCGCGCCTTTTTCCCGGCAGGGAGCGTGTCGTTTTGATACACGATGTTGTCGAGCACCACATAGTGCACCTTGCCCAGATTGTAGGAATAGTAATTCGGGCAAACCACATCGCGCCACAGTTTTGCGGCAAGGAAGTCGGTGTTTGCCGAGTGAGGCACAGCGGGGTCGTTGTCGTGATTGCCAATCACAGGGAAAAGCGGCACAGGATAGCGCATCTTGCGCTGGTCGTCCATGAAATTGTACAGCGTGTATTTGTTGGCGTACCAAAAGTTGTCCCAAGTCAGGTCGCCCAAAATCATGGAATAGGTGGGCAACTGGCTCTCGGCAGCCTTTTCCTTCTCGTTTTTCAGCGATGCGATGTAGCCGTTTTTGTAGGTCTTGCGGTCGCCGATGCGGCGTGCGAGATGGCTGTCGGCACCGATAATCATCACATAGTCGTCGGCAGGACTGTAAGTGAGTTTGAAATTGTGAACCTCGGCGGTTTCCACCTTCGCATCGCTCAACTTTTGCCAAAACTGAGGGTTGAACCCATCTGCCATATCCACCGTGTAGCCACGCGGAATGGAGATAAACACATAGCCGTTCGCTTTGTCGGTTTGCAAGGCGTAGCGGCCTTGCTTGTCGGTGGTCACCACATTGATGCCGTCGCTCACAGCCACGCCACTCACGCCAGTTCCACCACAGGTCACCGTGCCAGTCACATTTTGCGCCATCGCCGCCATCGCCGCAGCGGCAGCAAACACAGAAATAAAAATCAATTGTCGAATCATTTTCCCTTTTTTATTTTTTTTTTGTTACCACAAAATTAATCAAATTTCTCTCCCCATCCAAGACGCTATAGCGTATTGGGAATGGATAAAAAAGGCGGCGGAGCGCTTGGGGGAGTGCTTCGCCGCTGGAGTTATGGCTTTATTCCTTGGAGAAATGTTTGCTTATTTGCCAAGTTTGGCTTGAATTGCCTTGCTTTCGGCTTCGTAGCCTGGTTTGTTGAGGAGGGCAAACATGTTTTTCTTGTATGCCTCCACACCTGGCTGGTTGAATGGGTTCACGCCCAAGATGTAGCCGCTCACGCCACAAGCCTTCTCGAAGAAATAGATGAGTTGGCCGAGGTAGCGCTCAGTGAGTGCAGGAATGGTGATGAGCAAGTTTGGCACGCCGCCATCCACGTGAGCCAAGCGAGTGCCGAGTTCAGCCATCTTGTCCACCTCGTCAACGTGCTTGCCAGCGAGGAAGTTCAGACCGTCGAGGTTGGCGTCGTCGTTAGGAATGATCACGCTGTGGCTCATATCGCCCACAGAAAGCACGGTTTCAAAGATGGTGCGCTCGCCATCTTGAATCCATTGACCCATAGAGTGGAGGTCGGTGGTGAAGTCAACCGATGCTGGGAAAATGCCCAGGTGGTCCTTGCCCTCGCTTTCGCCGTAGAGTTGTTTCCACCATTCAGCGAGATAGTGGAGGCGTGGGCAGAAATTCACCAGAATTTCAATCTTCTTGCCAGCCTGATAGAGTGCGTTGCGGGTTTGAGCGTAGGTGAACACATTTTCATCGTCGCCATTCTCAATTTCCACAGCACCAGCCACGAGAGCCTTCACGTCGAAGCCAGCCACTGCGATTGGGAGCAAGCCCACAGGGGTGAGCACAGAGAAGCGACCGCCCACATTGTCGGGGATAACGTAGGTCTTGTAGCCCTCTTGGGTGGCGAGGCTGCGAAGTGCGCCCTTCTTGGCATCGGTGATAGCCACGATGCGCTTCGAAGCCACTTCCTTGCCCTCTTGCTGCTCCAGCATGTCTTTCAACAGACGGAAAGCAATGGCAGGTTCGGTGGTAGTGCCTGATTTAGAGATAACGATGATACCGAATTTGCGGCCTTTCAAAAGGTCCATGAGGTCGGCAAGATAATCCTCACCGATATTGTTGCCTGCAAAAAGCACCTTGCAGTTGCCTGGTTTGTAAGCGTCGAAACTGTCGCTCAACGCCTCAATCACAGCCTTAGCGCCAAGATAGCTGCCACCGATGCCGATAGCCACCACAAATTCGCAAGATTCGCGAAGCGATTTGGCTGTGGCTTCGATGTCGGAGAGTTCAGCCTCGGTAATACTGCTTGGAAGGTGGAGCCAACCGAGGAAATCGTTGCCCTCACCTGTGCCTTTTTCAAGTTTTTCTACTGCGTTAACAGCCTGCTCCTTCAGCGCGTCAACCTTGCATTGGTCGATGTCTTGACCGAGAGCGGCGAAATTAGATACCTGAATTTGTTCTAACATAGTAAAATTATATTTAGTGGATTATTAAATGTCTTTTGGATTATTAAATGCTTTTAGTGAATGCGCGGCGGCGTTTGTGCTGCACATAGTTGAAATATTGCCATTGCTTCTGCACATTTTCGTTGGTTTCAAGTTCCACGTTGGTTTCTGCCCATTTGTAGCCACGCTTGTTGAAGGCAGGAATCAAGTCGATGAAGAACAGCGAGTTCACGCCCTTGCTCTGATACTCAGGCTTCACGGCAATGAGCAGCAGGTCGACGATATCCTTCTCCTTTTTGATGCCTTTCAGCAAGTGGTACCAGCCAAATGGCAACATGCGGCCACGGCTCTTAATCAGTGCTTTGGAGAGCGATGGCACCGACACGCCCACACCCACAAGTTGGTCGTTGGCATCAGCCACGAGCGAAATGTGGTCGAGTGGCAAGAAAGGCAAATATTCCTTGATGTAGTGCTGCATCTGCTTTTCAGAGAGCGGAGAATAGCCAAACAGGCTGTCGTAAGCCTCGTTGATAAGCGAGAAAATGGATTCGCCATACTTAGCAACCACCTCTTTGAGAGAGGTTTTCTCCACCAGGTGCAAACCGAAGCGGTGTTGCACGATGTTGCCGATTTTCTGCATCTTTTCAGGAATTTCCTTTGGTATATCAATCTTAAATTCCACCCAGTCCACATCTTTCACGAAGCCCAGTCGCTCGAAGTGCTTCTGGTAATAAGGATAGTTGTAGATGGTGGCTTGTGTGCTCAGTTGGTCGAAGCCCTCGATCAGGCAACCTTCGGGGTCCATGTCGGTGAAGCCGAGAGGTCCGGTGAGCTGCGTCATGCCTTTGCCTTTCGCCCAGTCCACCACTGCGCCATAGAGCGCATCCACCACTTCCTCATCGTCGATGAAATCGACAAAACCAAAGCGACCCTCAGCCTTGCCGGCGCGCTCGTTCACCAATTTGTTGATGATGCCAGCGATGCGGCCCACAGGCTTACCGTCGCGATACGCCATGAAAAATGCGCTCTCGCAAAACTCGTAAGCGGGATTTTCTTCAGGAAGAAAAGTGGTGAGCATATCTTTCGCAAGGTCGGGAACGTAGTATTGATTGCCTTTATAAAGAACGTCTATTGGGAAATGGATAAACTTGAGTAATTCCTTTTTTGTGGGCTCAAGTTTGTGAATATCAACTGCCATTATAATTCGTTTGTATTAATATTGATGTGCAAAGTTACAAAAAGAAGTTAGAAATCAGAAATTTCCGATAGTTAAAGAAGTAAAGAAGTTGAATAAACTAAGGCTCCACACGCCCCATACCAATGCCTTTTCCAGTCGAAAAAAGCCGTGTTTTGAAAAATGATGTGTAGCCACCACACTTTATTTTTGATAGGGTGGGAGATTTTTTTGGAAATGATATACAAGTTGTCCCTGTGGATATTTAGTAATGATTGAAAAAAATCCCGTAGGGATTTGATGTGTGTAGGCAGGTATGCAGAAAAGATGTAATGGAGCGAAGCGAAATG
>OIYS01000284.1_pt1 | contig 38002 bp, 33 predicted proteins | sample 1588271 | NCBI WGS metagenome assembly OIYS01 (sample SAMN03283286) | human gut metagenome | biome: human-associated habitat; material: feces | host: Homo sapiens | place: Peru | collected 2012
GGCGAAGAAATCGCCCCGATGCCATAATATTACGCCAATTTAAGGGATTTTATAGTTTAATTGCTGTGAGAATCTGACAAGCATCACCATTCCTGAATTGGTGACAGAGATTGGAGAATATGCGTTTAGTGGGTGTGAGGCGTTAGCAAGCATCACCATCCCTGAATCGGTAACAGTGATTGGGTGCGAGGCATTTAAGGGATGTAAGGCACTGACGAGCATCACCATCCCAAATTCGGTAACAAAGATTGGAGAAAGTGCGTTTTACAAGTGTGGGGCACTGACAAGCATCAACATTCCCGAATCGGTGAAAGAGATTGGAGATGAAGCGTTTTGGGGGTGTGAGGCACTGACAAGCATCAACATTCCCGAGTCAGTGAAATGGATTGGAAAACGAGCGTTTTATGAGTGCAAAGCTCTGGCAAGCATCGACATTTCCAAATCGGTGGCAAAGATTGGAGAAGAAGCGTTTAGCGGATGTATGGCACTGACAGGCATCAACATTCCTAATTCGGTAACAAAGATTGGAGACGGAGCGTTTAGGTGGTGTGAGGCACTGACAAGCATCAACATTCCCGAATCGGTGACAAAGATTGGAGACAATGCATTTAATTGTTGTGAGAATCTGACAAGCATCAACATTCCCGAATCAGTAACAAAGATTGGAAAAAATGTGTTTGTGGCATGTAAGGTGCTAGCAAGCATTGTTGTCGATGAGAAAAACAAAGTGTATGACTCTCGAAACAACTGCAACGCCATCATCGAAACCAAAACAAACCGTCTGATACAAGGCTGTACCAACACCGTTATACCCAAATCGGTGACAAAGATTGGAGACAGAGCGTTTTGGTGGCTTTGGCTGACAAGCATCAACATTCCCGAATCGGTGACAGAGATTGGAGACTATGCATTTAGTTGTTGTGAGAATCTGACAAGCATCAGCATTCCTGAATCGGTGACAGAGATTGGAAGCGATGCGTTTGAAGGGTGTAAGGCACTGACGAACATCACCATCCCAAATTCGGTAACAAAGATTGGAGACGGAGCGTTTTGGGGGGTGTGAGGCACTGACAAGCATCATTATTCCCGAATCAGTAACAAAAATTAGCCAAGTTGCGTTTGCTGGATGTACGGCGCTGACAAGCATCAACATTCCAAATTCGGTAACAGAGATCGGTGAAAATGCGTTTGCTGGATGTACGGCGCTGGCAAGCATCAACATACCAAATTCGGTAACAAAGATTGGGAAAAAAGCGTTTTCTAAGTGTAAGGCATTGAAAAGCATCAACATACCAAATTCGGTGACGGAGATTGGAGAAGATGCGTTTTCTGAGTGTTCGGCACTGACTAGCATCAACATACCAAATTCGACAACAAAGATTAGAAAGAGTGCATTTAGTGAGTGTGAGGCACTGACAAGCGTAAACATACCTGATTCGGTAACAGAGATTGGTGAAGGTGCGTTTGAAGGGTGCAAAGCGCTGACAAGCGTAAACATACCTAATTCGGTAACAAAGATTGGAAACTTTGCGTTTTGCGAGTGTGAGGCTCTGACAAGCATCAACATTCCTGAATCAGTTACAGAGATTGACTGCTATTATGTATTTGACAGTTGCTTTGAATTGGCGAGTATTATTGTCGACGAGGGAAATACTGTATATGACTCCCGAAACAACTGCAATGCCATCATCGAAACCAAAACAAACCGCCTGATACAAGGATGCGCCAACACCGTTATACCCGACTCGGTAACAGAGATTGGAAACTGGGCGTTTAGCAGTTGTTGGGCACTGACTAGCATCAACATCCCTGATTCAGTAACAAAGATTGGTGAAGGTGCGTTTCAAGAGTGTAAGGCGCTGACAAGCATTACCATCCCCAACTCGGTAACAGAGATTGACAATAGTGCATTTAGCTGGTGTGAGACACTGACAAACGTTAACATACCAGAATCTGTAACAAAAATTGATAGTGCGGTATTTCGTGGGTGCTTGGGACTGACGAGTATTATTGTTGCTGACGAAAACAAAGTGTATGACTCTCGAAACAACTGCAACGCCATCATCGAAACCAAAACAAACCGTCTGATACAAGGGTGTGCCAACACCGTTATACCCGACTCGGTAACAGAGATTGGAAACTGGGCGTTTGACGCGTGCAAGAGATTGAAGAGTATCACCATACCCAAGTCGGTAAACAAGATTGGAGTCAGCGTGTTTTTCTGGTGTGACGAACTGACAAGCGTCACCATACCTAATTCGGTGACAGAGATTGGGTATTTGTTTTCTTCCTGTAGAAAACTTAGCAAAATCATCTTGTTCCAAACCGACCCGTCAAAAATCAAAGTTTCAGAGCATTCGGGATTGCAAAAGGCACAAATCACTTTATATGTTCCCAAAGAGGGCGTTGTAGCATTCCAGAAAGATCTTTCTGGTCAGAGTGTGCAGCCATTAAGCCCATTACCGATGATATGCTCAAATAATCTCATGTGACCAATCATATACTAAACCACCCCAAGAAGTGCGCTTTTTGGGGTGGATTTTTGTATTCTCGGTGAAAAAAGGTGGGGGTGGGCTTGGTGGAGTGGGGGAGAATTGCTACATTTGTGAGATAACAAACTTCCCAAACTTAAACAACTATGCTCAGCAAAACTATCGCTGCCGCTGTGCAGGGCATCGACGCCACCATGGTGACTATCGAAACCACGCTCGACTGGGGCAATCAAGTGGTGATTGTGGGACTCCCCGACACTGCCGTGAAGGAGAGTTCGGAACGTGTGCGGTGCGCTATCAACGAGGCTGGTTTTCAATACCCTAACAAGACGGTGGTGGTGAACATGTCGCCTGCCGACATCAAGAAGGAGGGCGCAGCCTACGACCTTCCCATAGCCATCGGCACGCTTGCCTCCGACGAGGTGGTGAAGCCCGATTTGCTGAGCCGCTACATGATTATGGGTGAACTGTCGCTCGACGGTTCGGTGCGCAGCATCAAGGGCGCACTGCCCATGGCGATACTTGCGCGCGAGTTGAAACTTGAGGGTTTCATTCTGCCCAAAGCCAACGCCTCGGAGGCCGCCATCGTCAACAATCTGAAGGTGTATGGCGTTGACCACATTTCGCAGGTGGTGAACTTCCTCAATGGCGAGGTGGAACTCGAAGCCACGGTGGTTGACACCAGAGCCGAATTTGCACAGGCGCAAGGCAATTTCCCCTACGATTTCAGTGAAGTGAAAGGGCAGGACAACGTGAAGCGCGCATTCGAGGTGGCGTGCGCTGGCGGACACAACATTCTGCTTATCGGCAGTCCCGGCAGCGGCAAATCGATGATGGCGAAGCGTCTGCCGTCCATTCTTCCGCCTCTCAGCCTCTCAGAGGCGCTTGAGACCACGAAAATCCACTCGGTAGCTGGTAGCCTTAAAAGCGGCACTACGCTGCTCACCACGCGCCCATATCGCTCGCCACACCACACCATCAGTCCGGTGGCACTGGTGGGCGGCGGCACATATCCCTCGCCGGGCGAAATCAGTTTGGCGCACAATGGGGTGCTTTTTCTCGACGAACTTCCCGAATTTAACCGCACAGTGCTTGAGGTGATGCGTCAGCCGCTTGAAGACCGCCAAATCACCATCAGCCGCGCGAAATACACCACCAACTATCCCGCATCGTTTATGCTGGTGGCGAGTATGAATCCTTGCCCATGTGGCTATTACGGTCACCCCAGCAAGCCGTGCGTATGCACCGCATATCAGCGTCAGCACTATTTGAGCAAGATTTCCGGGCCGCTGCTCGACCGCATCGACCTGCAAATAGAGGTGCAGCCAGTGAATTTCGATGAACTTGCCAACCGAACGCCCGGCGAGTCGTCGGAAGCCATTCGCCGCAGGGTGGTGCAGGCGAGAGCCATACAGAGTCTGCGTTTCAAAAACTCGCCCGGCATTCACTGCAACGCGCAGATGACCACAAGCATGGTGCACCAGTACGCCGAGCCCGATGCCGAAGGGCTGGAACTGCTTCGCAACGCCATTGAGCGCATGAATATGAGTGCCCGCGCCTATGACCGCATCTTGAAAGTGGCGCGCACCATCGCCGACCTCGAAGGCAGCATCAGCGTGCGCTCGCAGCACATCATGGAAGCCATAGGCTACCGCACCCTCGACCGCTCCAACTATTTCGGATAGGAGAGAGGTTAGAAGTTAGAGGTTAGAAATTAGAGGTTAAGGAGTAAAGAAGTTAAGACGACAGTTTGGATTTTCCCGAATTCACCGAGAACTCATATTTCTTGCCTGAGTTTATTGGAAAATTGAGAAAAAGTGTGCATATTTGCATTATGATTTTATAATAATTATAATTCCATAATAAAAATGTTTATGAGCCGTTTTAATCCGTTTCTAATCGAAGGTTACAAATCACCAGAATATTTTTGCGATAGAATAGAAGACACACTATTGCTGAAAGAGCATATTTCCAACCAACGAAATGTGGCGTTAATCTCGAAGCGCCGATTAGGAAAGTCGGGGCTAATACATCACTTTTTTAATCAAGAGGATATTAAGAAAAACTACCACACTTTCTATATTGATATCTACGACACCAAAAATCTCACAGAATTCACCTACGAATTCGGTAAATGCGTGTTCGAAACACTGAAACCTCTTGGCAGACAGGTGTGGGAAACTTTCACCAACATTCTCAAATCTCTTAAAATGGGAGTGTCGTTCGACATCAACGGTATGCCAGAGTGGGGTGTTTCTATCGGCGATATACACACCCCCGACGTGCTTCTTGATGAAATATTCAAATATTTGGAACACTCAGGAAAGCCCAGCATCGTAGCATTCGACGAATTTCAAGTAATCGCCAACTATCCTGAAAAAACAGTTGAAGCCACACTCCGTAAGCGGATTCAAAATTGCCACAATACACATTTCATTTACTCAGGTTCAAAACGCCATTTGATGGCAGAAATGTTCGCTTCACATGCCCGACCATTTTACAATAGTTCAACTCTCATGGGGTTGGAGCCAATCAACAGGGCTAAATACATTGAATTTGCGAATGGACACCTCGCTAAAAATCAACAGAAAATATCAAACGAGGCTTTCTGCTTCTTATACACATGGGCAGAAGGCGTGACATGGTATATCCAAACCATCCTTAACGCTCTGTATGCACAGAAAGAAACGAATATCGAATTTGGCAGAGAAGATGTGAAACAAGCAATTTTCACAATCCTACAACGCAACACATTTGCCTATAAGGCACTGCTGTTTCAACTTGCCCCAAAGCAGAAACAAGTGCTTTACGCAATAGCCAAAGACGGTAAAGTGGAAAAAATCATGTCACAAGATTTCCTCAGAAAGCACTCACTAACCGCCAGTTCGGTTCAGGGCGCAACTAAAGTGCTTCTTGACCGCGATTTCATCACGTGCGACGATGGTATTTACCAAGTGAGTGATCGCTTTTTTGAATTGTTCCTTTCAGATTCAGACACTATCCAACTCTAATCTTTCAAGACTAAAAACACAAACAATGCAGCAATGTGATTATTGGACTTTTAAAGCCATATCGCAATGAGAATTTGAGGATATTTCAGTGTGGGGTGGCAAAATTTTTACGGTCGTAATTTTGTGATTTAAAATGATTTGTATAAATTTGCCATAGATTTCATATTTTATGTTTCATATTTTATGTTTTTATGAAAAATCCTTTCTTCACCATGGGTTACGGCGGTCCGGATTACTTCTGCGACCGCGTCGCCGAAACCAATGAACTGATAAGCGCATTGGTCAACGGCAGGAATGTGGCACTCATCAGTCCGCGCAGACTTGGAAAAACGGGGTTAATTCACCACGTTTTCCACCATTTGCAGCATGACGACAGCAATCGCCAATGCTTCTACATCGACATATACAACACCCAAAACCAACAGGAACTTGTGCAACTTTTAGCACAGACCATTGTGGGAAGTATGGATAAATTCAGCGAAAAAATATTTACCCAACTGAGCACTTTTTTCAAAAGTTGCCGCCCTGTGTTCAGTGCCGACCCCTTCACTGGCGTACCAGAAGTGACACTCGATGTGCAACCCCAAAACAGCGAGTACACTCTGAAAGAAATTGTGGCTTATATGAACGAGAGCGAACACGAATGCTTTGTGGCTATTGATGAGTTTCAGCAGATAATGGAATATCCCGAAAAGGGTACGGAAGCATTATTGCGCTCGGTGGTGCAGTTTGCGCCAAATGTGCATTTCATATACGCCGGCAGCAAACAGCACCTGATGTCGGAAATGTTCACATCACCACGCCGTCCATTCTACCAAAGCACCCAGCACATGGGACTCAAACCTCTTGACGAAAACGTGTACTACGAATTTGCATCAAGGTTGATGGCAAACGGAGGCAAAACGCTGCCGAAAGAGGTGTTCGCACAGGCTTATCACTTTGCCCACGGTTTCACTTACTACATACAAGACATTATGAACCGCCTGTTTGCTATGCCCGAAACGGAGATCACCATTCATCAGCTTCAATGCGTGTTTCAAACACTAACCAACGAGGGAGAAACCGTTTACAAGGACTATTGCGACCTATTGGCTAAAGGGCAATTAAAACTGCTCAGAGCAATAGCGAAGGAAGATGTGGTGGAAAAGCCCCACGAAGCAAGTTTTATGCTTCGCCACAACCTGAAAGCCATAAGCAGTGTGAAGCTCGCACTCGAAGCCCTGCTGAAAAACGGAGTGGTGGCAAAAGGAAAACAAGGCTATTTCATCTACGACCGCTACCTCTCGCTTTGGCTCCGTTGTGCATAACAACAAGGTGGCAATCGGTCTTCGCTTGATAAAACCCAAATCGGCCATTAGGTCGTTAAAGGTTTTTTTATATTACTTCTTGCGGTCTTTCGGCTTTTATAAGACGCCTTTTGCTTGTTTTTAATTCGTAATAGCTCGCTATCACTCATTAAAAAACAGGCAAAATTCATTCTTCTAAAACTCCGAAATACCACAAGCCCTAATGACCGATTTGGGTTAAATTTCACTTTTGAGGTGGTTAGTGGTGGATATTTGGGGGTGGGTGGGGTGAATTGTTTGTTTTTATTTGTATCTTTGTGGGTGTAATGCTATTTATAAAACCTTCGTGTATGATTAACCAAAAGAAGAGAAAGAGAATTATTGAGCTGATGAAGCGTGAAGTGGTGCCTGCTATCGGTTGTACGGAACCTATGGCGGTGTCGCTGTGTGTGGCTAAGGCTACCGAGACGCTGGGTTGCACACCTACTCACATCGAGGCGTATCTGAGTGCCAACATTCTGAAAAACGCCATGGGCGTGGGCATTCCCGGCACTCGCATGGTGGGACTTCCTATTGCCATTGCGCTGGGTGCGCTTGTGGGCAAAAGCGAATACGGCTTGGAGGTGCTGCGCGATGTGACCGATGCCGAAGTGGCTCAAGGCAAGCAATATGTGGAGGAACAGCGCATTTGCATACATCTGAAAGACGGTATTGACGAAAAATTATATATCGAGGTGATAGCGACCGACGATGCCGGCCACAGCGCCACAGCCATCATTGCTCGCGACCATACGCACTTCATTCGCATCGAGAAAGACGGCGAAGTGCTTCTGAATCAACCTCTAAAAAAGCATCAAACCGAAGAGGCATCCACGAAAGACGACGAAGAGTGTGAACTCACGCTGCGTCGTGTGTTCGACTTCGCCACCACCACGCCTCTCGAAGAAATAGAGTTTATCAAAGAAGCGCGCCGACTGAACGAGAACGCCTCGCGCGAAGCCTTGAAGGGCAACTACGGCCACTCGTTGGGCAAAACGCTGTCGCGTCCGCTCGGCAAGGGCATCATGGGCGACAGCATCTTCAGCCACATACTCTCTGCCACCTCATCGGCTTGCGATGCCCGCATGGCTGGCGCATCCATTCCCGTGATGAGCAACTCAGGCTCCGGCAACCAAGGCATATCATGCACGATGCCTGTGGTGGTGTTTGCCGAAGAAAACCACAACACCGACGAGGAACTCACGCGTGCGCTTATCCTCTCGCACCTCACCGCCATCTACATCAAGCAATCGCTCGGCAAACTGTCGGCGCTCTGCGGCTGCGTGGTGGCGTCCACCGGATCGGCTTGCGGCATCACCTACCTGATGGGCGGCGGCTACAAACAGGTGGCTTACTCGGTGAAGAATATGATAGCCAACCTCGCCGGCATGGTGTGCGACGGTGCGAAACCGGCTTGCGCGCTGAAGGTGACCAGCGGCGTATCTACTGCGGTGCTCTCGGCTATGCTGGCTATCCAAAACCGCCACGCCACCAATGCCGAAGGCTTGATTGAGGACGATGTGGACCGCTGCATACGCAACCTCACACGCATTGGCGCAAGCGGCATGAACGAGACCGACCGTATGGTGCTCGACATCATGACGCACAAATCCTGCAAATGAGAGAGGAAATCATCGACATAGGCAAACGCACTTGCCATATCATCACCACCGATAGCGAGCCACAATGTGTGCTCGTGAAGCCATTGTGCTCCTTTGAGCGGCGGCTTCTGCTTCACGAATGTGCCCTTATCGAGCAAGAGGCAGGCAAGGGATTCGCGATGTACACTTTCGAGGTGGAGGAAGCGGAATTGTGGAAAGATAGGGTGGGGGAGTTGCTCGCCTACATTGAAAATTCGCTTATCGCCGCCATAAAGGCGCGCTACGCCCATTTGCCACTCGTGGTGGGCGGTTACTCGCTCGGAGGACTTTTCGCCCTCTGGACGACCACCAGAACGCCCATTTTCGATGCCGTGGCTGCGTGTTCGCCCTCGCTGTGGATGCAGGGGTGGGAAGAATACTACGAAGCCCACCCGTCGAAGGCGAAATACATCTATATGAGTCTGGGCAAAAAGGAGGAGAAAACCAACAAAATGCCGTTCAAACTGGTGGGCGACATCTGCCGCCGTCAGCACCAGCGCCACATAGCCGAGGTGGGGGAGGACCACTGCCACCTACAATGGCACGAAGGCGACCACTTCACCGACAGCGAACTCCGCAAAGCCAAAGGCTTCGCCTGGTGCATCACCAAAACCACCGCTCACACAGATTCAACCGATTCAACAAGAAAAACACGCTAATCCCAAATTTCATATATATTTTTAGGATTATAATCCCAAAATTCATATATAAATTTGGGATTAGGCAAAATTTTACCTATTTTTGCATCGTAACTCTTAAACGAAAACAGATATGATTCACCGCGACCTACAACCCATCATCGAGAGCCGATTACACAAAGGAAAGGCGATTATCGTGATTGGCGCACGACAAGTGGGGAAAAGTACGCTATTAAAGCACATCACCTCAAAGTGCAGCGAACCAGTGTTGATGCTCAACTGCGACGAACCCGACATAAAGGAAATGCTCACAAACACCAACAGCACAGAATTAAGAATGCTGATTGGCGGCAACAAAATCGTGCTCATCGACGAGGCACAAAGAGTACCGAACATTGGACTTACACTCAAACTTATCACCGACAATATGCCCGATGTGCAACTACTGGTCACTGGTTCATCGGCATTTGAAATACAGAACAACATCAACGAGCCACTAACCGGCAGAAAATTTGAATATCACCTTTTCCCAATTTCCACTTCGGAGTTGATGAGTACAGGAGGCTTGCTGCAAGTGAAACAAACTCTTGAATCAAGACTAATTTACGGTTCATACCCCGATATTCTGAATCAGCAAAACGAGGACTTGGCAAGGGAACTGATTATGACTATCGCCAACAGTTACCTCTTCAAAGACCTGCTGTCGCTTGAAACTATCCGCCGACCTGTGCTGCTCGAAAAAATCCTAACTGCTTTAGCATTACAAGTGGGAAGCGAAGTGAAATACAACGAGATAGCCCAACTGGTAGGAACCGACAACAAGACGGTAGAAAAATACATTGATTTGCTGGAAAAATGCTATATCATATTCAAACTTAATGCCTTGAGCCGAAACGTGAGAAACGAACTAAAAAAGGGGAAAAAGATTTATTTCTGGGACAACGGAATCCGTAATGCAGTGATACAAAACTTTTCCCCTGTGAGCATGAGGCAGGATATGGGTGCGCTATGGGAAAACTTCTTTATTAGCGAGCGCATGAAGCACAACCACTACAAAGGGCGGTGGGTAAAAAGTTATTTTTGGAGAACGACCGCTCTGCAAGAAATCGATTACATAGAAGAAGAAAACGGAAAATTTGAAGCATTTGAAATGAAATGGAATCCAAGAAAGGCAAACAGTGTGATACCAAAGCCTTTTTTAGAAAGCTATGAAGTGGGCGACAAGAGCGTTATCACACCCCAAAATTATCTGGAGCATCTGCTGTAAAGAGCCATAGCCATTACAAATAAAGAGCCGCACCTAATTCACATTTGATTTGTGAAATAGGTGCGGATTTTTATTTTTTGGGTGGCACCCTCGTGAGGGAGGGTGGTGGGGGATTTAGTTTCCTTCTACGATGAGGGTAACAAGGACTGTGACATCGTTAACATCTATCACGCCGTCGTCGTTAAGGTCACCGATTTCCAAAGTCACGTTGCCATCACCCAAAACTGAGTTGATGAGAACTGACACATCGTCAACATCTACCACGCCATCACCATTGATGTCGCCAGCGAGAGCCAAAGGAGCGATGTATTTCACGAGGTAGTTGCCTGCTGCAAATTCATAGGTTTGACCAAATTTTGCAAGTGTTCCATAGCCGACAACAGAGGCTCCCACCAAGATATTAGGATCTTCGGTATAACCGTTTTGAGCATCTTTCTGATTGCGGAAGAACTCAAATTGTGGAGAGTTTACTGCGCCATCGTCCGACACGTTGAATGAGATGTTTTTATACTGTGTAGAATAAGGCGTAACAATCTTGCTAACCACACCCTTCACATACACAGGTGTAGAGAGTCCCACGCCAGCATCAATCAAAGCGATAACCTGCTCCACAGTGTAGGCAGTTTCCTTAGTGTTGCCAATGGTTTTAACAGTTACAGGGCAGGTGGTTTGTGCGGTCTGACCACCATAAGTGGCTTTAACTGCAACTGATACATTGCCTGCCGCTGTATTTTGTTGTAAGAAATTACACTTTCTGGCGTGCCTTGGCTTGCACCACATTGAGCACGTGGTCGCCGAGTTTTTCCATACCGTTCACGAGGTCGATATAGAAAGCGCCGAGGTCGTAGTCGTATGCGCCAGCACTGATTTGAATCAAGTTGTTGTCGCGCAGGCTGGTGCGCAGACTGTTGATTTCGCGCTCTATTTCATAACTTGCCGAAATGTCGTGTCCTTCGCCTTCAGGCTTCTGCAGTGTGGTCACCATCTGCTCCAGCGATGCGAGCACCAGTTTCTCCATTTCGGTGATGTGAATGCTCTGCTCGTCGGTAAAGTGGGCCTTACACTTGGTGCGCTTGCGCGAGAGCGTGCGAGCCAAGTTGTAACAGCAGTCGCCGATACTCTCAAGATCGTCAACCTCACGGAGCATACGCTGAATTTGGCGCTTCGACTCATCGGAAAGGCGGCCTTCGCTCACCTTCTGGAGGTAGTGCGCAATCTCATACTCCATATTGTCAGTGATGCCCTCGTATTTCTCCACCTTCTGGAAGATGGCGTTGAACTCTTCTTCCTTCGAGATGCCGTGCATACTCATCACAAATTCAAAGGCTCTCATGCAGCGCTTACCCATCAGCGCCACTTCCTTACGCGCTTCAAGGAGCGAAAGTTCAGCGGTAGAGAACAAGCCGGCAGAGATGTATTTCAAGCGAGGCTGATTTTCTTCTGTGTTCTTGTCGGGGAGCACCTTGCACACAAGTTGCACAATCTGCTTCACAAACCAGATAAGAACCAAAGTGTTGAACACATTGAATGCGGTATGGAATGCGGAGAGCAAGAAGAGGTCGTTGCTCTGAATGCCCATCACATCGGTCACAAACCAGCGAACAGCATCACATGCAGGGTAGAACACAAAGAGCACTACCACCACGCCAAACACATTGAAGAACATGTGGGCAAGGGCGGCACGGCGCGCTTGTGTGTTGGCTGTGAGCGAAGCCATGAATGCGGTGATGGTGGTACCGATATTCTGACCCATCGCCAAAGCGGCTGCCTGCTCGAAGCCGAAGCCCGGAATATGCATATCGAAGAGCATCAAGGTAATTGCCATAGTGGCGGCTGAGGCTTGCACAATCATAGTGACCACTGCACCCACCAGCACAAAGAGCAGAATGGTGCCGAACGAGTCAACAGGCATCGTAGCGAGCATATTTGCCACAATTTCGCCCATATTCAAGTCGGTGGCAGAGTTTTGCAAGAACGACAGACCCATGAACAGGAATGAGAAGCCAAACACAAATTCGCCCACGCTCTTGCGCTTGCTGTTGCCAGAGAAAATGAGCGGCATACCTATGGCAAGCATTGGAATGGCAAAGGCGGCAATATTCACCTTGAATCCCACAGCCGAGATAATCCATGCTGTGACCGTGGTACCGATGTTGGCACCCATAATCACACCGATTGACTGGGTGAGCGACATCAATCCAGCATTAACGAACGACACCACCATCACAGTAGTGGCCGACGACGACTGGATAAGCGCCGTAATAAAAATACCGGTAAAAACACCCATCACACGATTTTTGGTCATAGCAGCCAAAATAGCGCGCAAGCGTTCACCGGCGAATTTTTCAAGTCCCTCGCTCATAATTTTCATTCCGTAAAGGAACAGGGCGAGCGAACCCAAAAGAGAAAATACGTTGATTAATGTATCCATATTCCGCAGAATATCTTCAAATTATAAAAATTATGTTACAAATTTAATATATTTTCAGATATTCCACCCTATAAACACCCAACAAAACGCAAAAAAAGCAATGCAACACGTTGCACAAGACAGAAATTAGAGATTAGATGTTAGAAATTAGAAATATCGAAGATTCGAAAAATCGAATTCTCGAAATTTCGATGAATCAAAAATCTAACTTCTAATTTCTAACCTCTAATTTCTAACTTCTTTCCCCGTCCTTTTGGCGGATTTCCACTCGGCGGATTTTGCCGCTGATGGTTTTGGGGAGTTCGCGCACGAATTGAATCACGCGAGGGTATTTGTAGGGGGCGGTGGTGCGCTTCACAAAGTCTTGAATGTCCTTCACCAGCGCTGGCACCTCTTTGCCACGGTATTCCACATCGTATTCAATGCCTGGGGTGTCGGCAAATTCCTTGCTGAGCACCACGGTGGCTTTCACTGCCATGCCACGCACCTCGTCGGGCACGCCTGTCACGGCGCACTCCACCACAGCCTCGTGCTTCATCAGCGCATTTTCCACCTCAAACGGACCAATGCGATAGCCCGACGACTTGATCACATCGTCCTTGCGGCCCACAAACCAATAGTAGCCGTCTTCGTCACGCCAAGCGATGTCGCCAGTGTGGTAAATGCCGTCGTGGAAATTCTTGTGGGTGAGTTCAGGGTCGCGGTAGTAACCGAGGAACAGTCCTTCGGGGCGGCGACCGTGGGTGCGTATGATGATTTCGCCCTGCTGACCGTCTTCAGCCACCTGTCCATCGGCAGTGATGAGGTCGATGTCGTAGCCAGGATTCGGCTTGCCCATTGAGCCCGGACGTGGCTCAATCCATGGATAGGTGCCCACGGTGGCGGTGGTTTCGGTCTGTCCGAACGCCTCGTGGAGTTTGATGCCGGTAAGTTCATACCAGCGTTCAAACACGTTAGGGTTGAGCGCTTCGCCTGCGTTGGTGCAATATTTGAGCGATGAAATATCGTATTTCTTCACATCTTCACGGATAAGGAAGCGATACACGGTGGGAGGTGCGCAAAACGAGGTGATATGGAACTTGTGAATCATCTCCAGCACATCCACTGGGTGGAACTTCTCGAAGTCGTAAACAAACACGTTGGCGCCAACAATCCATTGACCATAGTATTTGCCCCACACAGCCTTGCCCCAACCGGTGTCGGCAAGGGTGAAGTGCAGACTGTTCTCGTCGAGGTTGTGCCAATACTTTGCCGTGATGATATGCCCCAGCGGATAGCGGAAATCGTGAGCCACCATTTTAGGCTCGCCGCTGGTGCCGCTGGTGAAGTACATGAGCGAGATGTCGCCAGGCTCGTTCACCACCTCTGGGCGCACGAATGGCGGTGCGCTCTCGATGCCGGCGTTGAAGTCGCACCAGCCCTCTGGCACTTTCGGACCGATGGAGATATAGTTTTTCACCGATGGGCAATCGGGGGCAGCCTTTTGGATATGGTCGAGCACCACATCGTCGCCCACAGCCACGATGGCACGGATAGAAGCCGACTGGCAGCGATAGACGATGTCCTCGTCGGTGAGCAAGTGGGTGGCAGGGATAGCCACAGCACCGAGTTTGTGGAGTGCGGTGATGGCAAACCAGAATTGGTAGCGACGCTTCATAATCAGCATCACCATATCGCCACGGCCTATGCCCAACTGCTGGAAATATGCCGCGGTCTTGTCGCTCTCGCGCTTGATGTCGGCAAATGTGAACTGCTTCACATCGCCAGCCTCGTTGGTCCAAAGCAGGGCTTTGCGGTCGGGCTCAATGCGCGCCCATTCGTCCACCACATCGTAGGCGAAATTGAATCCCGGTAAATCTTTGATGTGGAAATTCTGCATAAAGTCGTCGTACGACTCGAAATCCACTTTATCTAAAAATCGTTCTAACATAATAATCTAAAAAAAGCGTTGGTGTGATGTTGTGTGTTTATATGTTACTCGCTTGCGATAAGCGACAGGAACACGAGGGGTTTCCCATCGAGCGCTTGCATGTAGTGGGGAAGGCGGGCGTTGAAAGTAACGCTGTCGCCGGGATTAAGCACCAGCGTTTTGCCGCCGATGTGCAGTTCTTCTCTGCCCGAAAGCACATAGTTGAACTCCTGACCAGAATGTGTGTTGGGTTTGGCGATGGCATTGTCGTTAGGCTCCAGCGTCACCAAAAACGGGTGCATGATGCGGTCGGTGAATCCTTCTGCAAGCGATTCGTAACTGTAAGCCTTCGAACGCTCCACGCGCGGTCCCTTGCCTGCGCGGGTCACATAGTAAGAACTCATGCGTGGCGATGTGCCGAACAGCAATTCAGGCACCTGCACACCATAGATGGAAGCGAGATTTTGAATAAAACTAATGGGAATGTCGAAATCACCGCTTTCGTAATTGCGATAAGTTTCCACTTCTATTCCACAAGCCTCCGCCACCTGTTCGGGCGTGAGTTCAAGCGCATCGCGCAAGCCCACAAGCCGGCTCGCCACTTGCTGAATATTTTCTCTTTCACTCATATAAATCGTAATATGTTAATTTTTGTCTAAATGTTCCACACGCCGTAGCGTATCGTTGCAAATATAAACAAAATGAAAAATAATTATATCGGTTTTTCAAAAAAAATGCACGTTTTGCCACACTATCGTGAAATGTGTGCAAAACATTGCACACCGCTGGGGCAAAACGTGCAAGAAAAAAATGTAATTTTTTGTATATTTTTTCTCCAAGTTAAGCAGAGGTTAGGGCTTATTCTCGGAGAACTCGGAGAACTCGGAGAACGCAGAGCAATCAGAACAATCGGAGCAACCGTCTTAACTCCTTAACTTCTTTAACTTCTTAACTTCTAAATTAACTATTCATTCAGCAGGCGGCTGAGCAATGGGAGCAATTCGCCAGCCATGATTTCGTGTTGGCGTGCCGATGGGTGCCAACTGCCGCCGTAGCCGAAGGTGCCGTCTTGCAGGGTCATATCGAAGCGATAGGTGGCAAGACCTTGTTCGGTGAACTCCTTTTGCAGTTCATCGAGCACACGAATTTGCTCCTTCAGGTATTCGCCCCACAGCATCGGACCGGTAAGCATCACAATCTTGGCTTGTGGCTGCACCTCGTGAAGATGCAGGATAAATTTACGATACGCTTTCTTGTAGAGGTTGATGTCGTGATTCTTGGTGCTCAAGTCGTTGGTGCCGAGGTTCACACAAATCACTTCGGGACGGAACTTGCTGTGGTCCCAGAGTTGCGAAGCGTCGTCGAAGCAGGTGTAGTCGTACCATTTGCTCATATTGTCGGCATCGCCGCCGCGCTTGCCGTTGTAGTTGCGATACACGCCAATGCCCGAACGAGCCGTGCAGTGTTCCTCCGCGTCGAGCATACGGCACAGCAGCGAAGCGTAGGTGAGGTAGTGGTTTTCGGTAGAGTCGGCAAAACCGCATTTACGGTTCAAACTCTCATTGCCATAGCCACAGGTGATGGAATTGCCCACAAACTCGATGCGATGCTTCGGCCGCTTGGGTGGTGCCACCAATTTAGTGTCGCCCTCCAGAATGAAGCCACGAAATTCGGGACGCTTGGCATAGCCCTCGTAGCAGAGGTAAACGCGCACGGTGTGGGGCAGAGCGGTGGGCAGACCGCTTGCAAGGGTAATCACCGAGTCGGTAGGGGAGAAATAAATTTTGCGTACAGGCAAATTGTCAACAACCACCACAAAATAGCCACTGCCGGGCTTCGCCTTCATCGCCAGCCCCGTACCCTCAAAATTCGCGGCGATCTGCACACCGGGGTAGACAAAGCGCACACGCTCCGGATTACTGAAATTCACACGACCAGTGTATTGAATCTTCTCATTCGTAGGGCTCACATACACCGCAGCAGCAGCCGAAACCGCAAACCAAGCAGCCAAAGCCCAAAAAACCATCTTCATCATCATCCAAAGTATTTTAAAAATTCAAGGCAAATATAGCACAAAAAAAGCACTCAAATATGGACAGAAACAGAAAAAGAAAATGCCTCACACAACAAAATAGCAACAAAAGTCGGATAACAATGCTACAATCAGGAAGTTAACCTAAAAACACACACTCATCAAACCAAAAGTTCCGCCTGAAAAGTGTGATTTTTTACAAAAGTTCCGCCTTAAAAATGTAAAATTCCACAAAAGTTCCGACTTAAAAGTGTAAAATATCACCGCCGAATCTTCAAAATGTCGAGTTTTCGAATCTTCGAATTTTCGAAATTTCGACTTATTGCCCCATAGGCCCGCGGACTCGTTGACCTGTTGACTCGTTGACTCGTAGACTTCCCCAAATCAACTGATGCCCTTGAGCATGGTCATGATGTTGTGGTTTTTGTTGCGGTTGTTGAGGAGTTGTTCGATTTCGGTAATTTCTTTTGTGGCTTGCAGACGTTGAGCGAGAGGGAGGAGCGAGTTGAGCAGTTGCTCGGCGGCTGCTCGGCGATTCACAAGGCGGATAAGTGCCTTCGCCAAGGCAATCGACAGCGTGAGTTCGCGTTCGCCCATGGTGTTGCTGAGTTTCTTTTGGTAGCGCAAACACTTGGTGTAGAATTTCACAGCACCGCGCGCATTACCCATCTTCAGAAGCAAATCGCCCTCATTCTTAAGCGATTCAATTAGATTTTCAAGTGCTTCCTTCGTTTTTTCCTCGCCGCTCTCATTGAGCATGGCGGTATATAGTTCCGTGGTCTGCTGATAGTGGGCAAGGATGTTCATCTGGTTGGTGCGGTTCTTGTAGATGCTTGTAGAAGCCTCCACTGCGTGCAGCAGCATTGCCGAGAATCGGGTGTTGTTGCGCTTCACCAGACGCTCCAAGAGTTTTTGCGCCTTGGTCAACTCCTTCACGGCGCGACTATTGTCGTCGGTTTGGCTGTGCACGATGGCGAGGTTGTAGAGCAGCGATGCCAAAATGGCGAGGAAATCCTCGTGACGCTTGTTGGCCACCTCCACCATCACATTCAGAGCGTTTTCGGCAGATCCCAAAGCCAGGATATAGTCGTCGCTTTTGATGAAAATGGTCATCCTCACCAGCCACAGCCAACTGTGGTAGAGGCGAGGCCACTCGTCCACACCATCGTCAAACACCGCATTGTCGATACACGTTGCCGCTTCGCTGTTGTGTCCTTGACGCATAAGTTGGCGCACCCACCACACAGTCAAGTCTTGTCGCTGCTGCGTGTTGAGCGAGGTGAAATCGGGTTCTTTTCCAGAAGCCTCAAGCGCAGAGGTGAGCGCAGTGATGTCGGTCTGGAACGCTGGTGTTGAAACGTCGATAAGCAGTTGGTCCATATCAGTAATTATTCGTCAGTTGTTGCTTCGTTGATAACTTGTTGCATTTTTAATGCCATTTTTGCGTCGATGCAGTTGGTTTCGCCCGAAGCGTTGTCGGCAAGCAGGAAAGCAGTGTTCACGATTTTCTGCATCGTGTCGTGGTCGATGGTACGCATCTGTTCGGCGGTGATGCCCTCCGAAAGCAGTGCGCAAATCACGCCAGCGGTAAAGCCCGACTGCCACCCAAGCCAGTTGAGGCTCTGTGGGGTAGGGCAACGGAATTGCCAATGCTCCTTTCCCACGAAAGCATCGACACCGCCATCGGCACCGATGTGGATAAAGCATGGGCAATAGTATTCAAAATGATTGTGATACGCCTTTTCGGCACTTTCGCCGGGGAAAATATCAGCCAAATCGCGCTCGTGCGCCACCACGATGCTCGACAGTTCGAGGTTTTCAAGAATGGCAGTGAGCACGCGTGTGATGCGGAAGTTGATGCCGTGCTGGAATCCTGGCAAATACACCATCACCGCCTTGCGCTCGGCGGCGTACGACAGCAGTTCGTACACACGCTCACGCTGTGGCTGTGCGATGGAATATAGCGAGCCAAACAGCACGATGTCGCCCTCGTCGATACGAGGCCACACCACATCGAAGCGGTCGGCATCAGGATATACCCCATAGTTCACAATCTTATCGTTTCCATCTTCGCCGAGGAAGATGGCGGAAAGTTGAGTAGAGCCATCGGTGTAGCGGTCGATAGAGGTGGTGGCTACCTGATGGCGGTTGAAAAAATCCACGATGATGTCGCCCACACTGTCGGTGCAACATTCGCTGCAAAATGTGACAGGCACGCCTGTCATGCCCAGTGACGCTGTGGCATTGGCAATGCGTCCACCCACCATCGCCTTAATGGGTTGGCCATTGCGATAAAGGGTGTCGAGAACTGATTCTCCGATTGCAATAATTTTACGCATAGATGTGTTTTTTGTTTACAGTTGTCGTCTGTCGGCACTGGTGCACAGAGCATCGGCTCTATTGGCGGCTCTTCTCGCCGAGGTAGCCTCCGTGGTGACGAAGGGCATATTGCTGGCGCGAGAATTGAGTCACCTTCATGGTGTTCACCACGAGCACATCGCCCATCACGGTCATCATTGTGGTGGAGGTGGTGGGAGTAAGTCCTAACGGACATACTTCGGGTGCGCCGCTTGTGGGCAGACAAATATCGCTAACTTTAGCGAGAGGACTGTCGGCATTGCCAGTAATCACGATGAAGCGCAGTTCGGGATAGAGGTCCTTAGCGAGCTGCACCAGCGCCACGATTTCGTTGGTCTTGCCAGAGTTGGAGAGCAGCAGCATCACATCGTGTGGCTGAAGAATGCCAAGGTCGCCATGTTGCGCCTCGCTGGGGTGAAGAAACACGGCAGGAATACCAGTGGAGCAGAATGTAGTGGCAATGTTTTCGGCAATTTGCCCACATTTGCCCATTCCAGAAGTCACGAGTTTACCACCATTGTTTTTGGCCTCCACTATCAATTTGATAGCATCTTCGTAGCCGTCAGTTACGGGAATATTTTCTATCGCGCGGCTTTCAGCTGCGAGAATTTCTCTCATTGATTGCTTAATGTCGATCATGTCTTCGCTTAAAATAGTGCTTGAAGTTTAGTACTTGTGCAAAGGTAGTTATTTGCGATTGATTTTTTGTGATAATTCCCCCACAATTTCCAAAAAAATCCGCATCCTCCCTCCAATACCACACTTTTGGGCTGTATTTTCCGTGTCATTTCTGTTGTTTTGATTTTTGAGAATTGTGGTTTGGAATAATATGATTATCTTTGTGGAATAATCAAACTTGTAACTACTTTTTTTACATATTTCATTCATGGACAACGAACTGAGAATTTACTGCACCAATATCGGTGAATATGTTGATGTAGAAGGTGGCGAAACTCTGCAACATGTGTATGAGCGCATTAAAGATCGCATAAAAATTCGCCCTATCAGCGTAATGGTCAACAACCGCGATAAGCATCTCGCCTATCCGCTGTATGGTCCTAAGCATGTGGAATTTATCGACCGCACCACCATATCGGGTCGCCGCACCTACACTCGCTCGTTGGTCATGATTCTCCATAAGGCCACCAAGGACTTGTTCCCCGAAGAACGCCTGGTGGTGCCTCACTCCATCGGCAAGGGCTATTTCTGCACCTTTAAGCACAATCATTCGCGCGTGGACGGTGCCACAGTGAAGGCACTGAAGCAACGCGTGAAGGAGATTATCGCCGCCGATATGCCGTTCATTCGCCACGAACGCCCCACCGTGGAGGTGCTCGACATGTTCCGCAAGCAGGGCATGAACGACAAGGTGCGCTTCCTCTCCTACTCGAAGCAACTCTACACCGTGTTCTACGAACTCGACAATATCATCGACAGTTTCCAAGGTCCGTTGGCCCCCAGCACTGGTCAAATCGACACTTTCGACCTCGTGCCTTATAAAGACGGTATGCTACTGCTGCTGCCTGACCCCGACAACCCATCGGTGCCAGCCAAGGCAGGCAAGCACGAGAAAATCTACAATGCGTTTATGGAGCGCAAGGTGATTAACCACATCATCAAGGTGAGCGATGTGAGCGAACTCAACAAGGCGATTAAGGCAAAACGCGTGGCTGAAATCATCAACATTGCCGAAACTATCCACTCACAGGAACTCGGAGCCATTGCCTCGCAAATTGCCGACCGATTCAAACGTGGCGGTGCACGCATCGTGCTGATTGCAGGTCCGTCGTCGAGCGGTAAGACCACTTCCGCCAAGCGTCTTTCCACCCACCTTGTGACCAAATTCCTGCGTCCGAAGATGATTTCGCTCGACAATTATTTCGTGAACCGTGCAGATACTCCACTCGACGAAAACGGAGAATACGATTTCGAGAATCTCCACACCGTGGACCTCGAACTCTTCAACCACGATATGAAGGCTCTCCTTGAAGGAAAAGAGGTGAAAATGCCTACCTATAACTTCGAGACCGGCAAACGCGAGTTCCGTGGCAACACGCTGCGCCTTGAGGAAGACAATGTGCTGCTGCTTGAAGGTTTGCACTGCCTCAATCCCGAACTCACGAAGTTTATTCCTGACGACCAGAAGTTCCGCATCTATGTGTCGGCTTTGGCAACGCTCAATATCGACGACCACAACTGGATTTCCACCAGCGACAGCCGCTTGCTCCGCTGCATCGTGCGCGACTACAAGAGCCGTGGCTACAGTGCGCAGGAAACCATCAACCGCTGGCCTCGTGTGCGCAAAGGCGAGGAAAAATGGATTTTCCCATATCAGGAAAACGCCGATGCCATTTTCAACTCAAGCATCGTGTGTGAACTGGCAGTAATGAAGCAATACGCACTCCCAATCTTGGAACAGGTGGCGGCAAATGTGCCAGAGCACTCCGAGGCTCACCGTCTGCTCATGTTCTTGCAGTGCTTCGAGCCAATCAGTTCGCGCGACGTGCCAAGAACCAGCCTCCTGCGCGAATTCATGGGCGGCGGAGCATATTAGGTTAGAAATTAGAAGTTAGAGGTTAGATAGATATTAGAAAATAGATAGATATTAGAGCACTCGGAGCACTCAGATTACTCCGAGTGCTCCGATTTTATAAGTATGCACCTTCTGTGGTGGGGGATTATTCGTTCAAGATGAATTGCATTTTTTTGCCGTCTTTGGTGCGGGTGAAGGTGCCGCGCACCACGTTGCCTTCCCTATCGCCCTCAAACACGCCAGTCACCAAACCTTGTCGCGGTTCGCGCTCTTGGATAAATATGTGTCCGTTGGAGGAATAAGTGCCGTCAATATCCATACTGTAGCCGTGTTTGGTGTAGGTGTATTGCCCCGAAATATTGCCATCATCATCCACATAAATATCCATTGCGATAGGGTATTGGCTAATGTTGCCAAGCAAGTGATGCTGCCCGGTATATCCCTTATCTTCTTGCACAGGTTGCTCTTCCGTGCTCTCTGTGTAGGTTTCTTGAATAGGCTCTTGTTGCTTTTTGTGATTGGAATACACGATGTAGCCCACAGCGGCAAGTGCCACCACCACTGCCAAAACCAGCGCCACAATCAATCCAGCGTTAGCACCTTTCTTTTGGGGAACAGCAGAGGACGCAGGAGAGGAAACTGTAGAGGGCGCAGGAAAAATCTGCGCCAAAGCAGGAATCTGCCCAGCAGGAACCCAACCAGTCATGCCTTTTGTCCAAACCAATGTGTTGGGGGAAATCAATCCTCGCAACTGATTGATGCCGAATGGCCCTTGTCGCTTGCCAGCAGCATCAACATAATAAAAACCTTCTTCCATATCTTATATTTCTTTAAAACCTTCTTTCTCCGAATCATCGAATCATCGAATTTTCGAAATCTCGAATCACCTACTCGTTGACCCGTTGACCTGTTGACTCGTTGACTTTAACTGGCTCAATGTGGAGCATGATGTGGGTGCCGGCGCCAAATTCGGCACGCAGGGCTTGCTCGATGCGTGTGGCGTGGCGGTGCGACTCTTCGAGGGTGATGTCGCCAGGCAGACGCAGGTGCATCTCAATGGCTATGATGCTACCGATGCGGCGCGTGTGCAGGTGGTGAATGTCGGTCACCAACTTATCCTGATACACGATGCTCTCAATTTTATCTTCTGTGGCTTTTGGAAGGCTCTCCTCAAGCAGTTCGCCAGAGGCTTGACGCAGTAATCGGAATGCCGCCATCAAAATCATGATGCTCACCACCACCGAGGCGATAGGGTCGAGCACAGCCCAATTCTTGCCGAGCAGCACGGCTCCACCAATACCGATAGTGGTACCGACCGACGACATGGCATCGGAGCGATGATGCCAGGCGTTGGCTTCAAGTGCTTGTGAATTGACGTCTAATGCCACCTTTTTAGTGATACGGAACACCCATTCTTTCAGTGCCACGCTCAGCACGGCAGCCACCAGCGCAATTACGCCAGGTTGCTCCAACTGTTCGCCTTTAGCAACTTGGATAATCTTCTCCACGCCGCCCCAACCGAGCAGCACAGCCACCACCACCAGCGCCATACCGATAATCGACGACGCCACGGTTTCGTATTTTCCGTGTCCATAGTCGTGGTCCTGGTCGGCAGGCTTGCTGCTGAGTTTCACAAAGGCAATCACCACGATGTCGGTCAGGAAGTCGCTCAGCGAGTGAACGGCATCGGCAATCATGGCGGCAGAGTTGCCAAGCACACCTGCCACAAACTTAAACACCAGCAGCAGCATGTTCACGATGCCGCCAGTGAGCGTCACTTTATAAATTCTTTTGTCGCGATTTTCCATTTCTTTTGAAGTGATTAGATTTTAGTGGATAAACTGAATGCAAACCGCTTTCGCCACACTGATGTGGTGGAGCGTGTCGAGTAGGGTGCCGTCGGCTGGATTGATACGATAAACCTCAATCGTGTCGCTGTCGCGGCAAGCGCAAAGCAGCAACGAGCCATCGGGCGTGATATTGAAATGGCGTGGGTGAAGCGCCGTATGGGTATAGCCCACTTGCGTGAGCCGACCATCATCACCAATATGATACACGGCTATGCCATCGCCTGTGCGGCGCACGCTGGCGTAAAGCCACTTGCCATTGGGGTGCACCATGATGTGCCCTGAGGCATGCGCTGGAGTGGGGGCTGCCGTAAGAGTTTGAATGAGCGATAATGCACCACCATTGTATCCAAACACCATCACCTCATCGCTCAACTCGGTAATGAGGTAGGCAAATCTGCCATCGGCACCAAAGCAAATGTGGCGTGGACCGGCTTCGGGGTGAACGGCAGTTTTGCCGTGGCGCAGCAACCGTGCGGTGCCATCGGTGTGGTGCTCGATTTTCAGAATATGAATGCAGTCGCCGCCCAAATCGTCGGCAACGAGATATTCGCCGTCGGGCGTGATGGCGCAGAAATGAATGTGGCTGCTCTGCTGGCGTGGCGAAGTGCCGCGCTCGCGGAAAGTGAGCGTTTGGGCAGATGCCAACAGCGAGCCATCGGCAGCAATGTCGAACAGTTCCACCGAACCGCCGCTGTAATTGCTGATGCACAGGGTGAGAGGACTGAGCCACAGAATGTGGCAAGGGTCGGCACCTGAAGCCACGGTTTGGCACGCTGTGAGCACTCCATTGTCATCCACAGCAAGGTGATGCACGCCCGACTGACTTCCACTTTCATTCACGGCATACACATGCCCTCCAGAGGGCGAAGCGCAAAGGAAACTCGGATTTTCCACCCGCTGCCTTCCGAGGCACTCGGCCTGTAGCGTGCGAGGGTTGAGCGAGTAAATCAGCACGCCCTCACCACCGAGCACCGTGTAGGTGCCCACCGCAAATTTTATGTCACTTTCGCACATGGTTAGAAATCGCTGAATAAGCGAGGTTTAATCAGCAGACCAATGCGCAGGCGTGAGTGAAACTTGTTGTAGTCGAGCAGGTTTTCACCATAGCCATTATAGTAGTGCAGCATCAGGAACTGATTGTCTTTTTTGCGTATGCGCCAACCAATGTCCACGATAGTGTTGGCATTCAGATTCCAACCCTTTCGCTTAACGACAGTGGCAGAAAACACCCATCGCTGGTTAGGGCTCAATATCTGAATACCAGTCTGGTAAATACCGTTGTAGCGCAAAATATCCTTGTTCTGCTTACTGTCGATATAAGTGAGCCAGTATTTGCCGTGAATCATCACATTTGGCGTAAGATAGATGTTGCCAGCGAAGGAGAGTTTATTCCAACTGCGGTCGTACATCTTGTCGCGTCCGTTCGACTCGTGCTCAATCATCAGCGTGAGTTTACCCACAAGGCGGTTTTTGCTGATGAGCAGTTTGGTGAAACCAAGACCGGGATTGAAGTTGAAATCGCGCATTGGCAGTGACTTTTCAAACACATTCCACATACACTTTTGCGAATAAAACAGGAATGCGTAGGTGTTGAACGGAAGCACACTCCTGGTGAGGCGTTGCGAAATGCTGACCTGAAATTTCACATCACTGTTGTGGCTTGTGGGCTTGGTGCCAATAGAGGTGCCACCCACAAAGTAATTGTCTTTGTAGATGCCGAAAAAGGGGCGATCGTCGAAGTCGCGGAGCACACTGTCGGTGTTGAACTTTTCAGACTGCTCCACATCCACAATCTGAGCGTGAGCGACTGAAAAGCAGCACACAGATATCAGGATAGCGATAAATAACCTTGTCATATAGTTTCGTTTTTTCCTGCCAAACGGCAACGCCCACAAATTTACACTATTTTTTGGAAAGAATCCCAAAAAAAAGTCAACAAGTCAACGAGTCAACGAGTCAACAAGTCTACAAGACGACGAGGCAACGTGACAACGAGTAGAGGGGGTGGGGCTTCCTCAAAATCTCGTTGACCCGTTGACTTGTTGACTCATTTACTTCTCAATACCAAATTGTTGGTGTTCATGCGGTACATGTATTGCTGGATGAGGGCTTTGAGTTGGTGTTCCATTGCTGCCTGTTCGGGAAGTTTGCCCACGAGGTTTTGCTTGAGCAGCGGGTCTGTTTTGAAGCGGTAGAGGGCTATCGACTTCGTGCCGTCGAACTGGAGCATCAAATCGCCTTTGAAGTATTGATACACGCCATTGTTGTAGTTAAACGCCCAAGTCTTTTCGGCAGGGGTACTCAGCAAGTCGCAACCAAATGCCACGTATGGCTTATCGTAACCGAGAATGTGCATCAGCGTGGGAGTGATGTCGGTTTGCTGCGCTACCACATTCTTCATCATGCCTGGCTTAATTGAGCCGTCGGGCGTGTAGAAGATGATAGGAATGCTATACAAGCCCTGTTCGGTCTTGTAGAAAGCGTGTTCGTTTTGGTTGGTGTGGTCAGCCACAAGCACGAAAATGGTGTTGTTGAACCACGGCTGCTTGCTGGCACGCTCAAAAAACTTGCGGAGTGCCATGTCGGTGTAGCGCACGCACTTGTAGATGGGCTGATTGCCCGGCTCCGAAGTGATTTTCCCCACATACTGCTCTGGAATGTGGTAGGGGTGGTGCGACGAAGCGGTGAACATCGACACAAGGAACGGCTGCTTGAACTTCTCAATCTCGTCGAGCGTGTATTGCAGGAATGGCTCGTCCCAAATCGCCCATTTGCCGTCGAAATCGTCCATACCGCCATACTTTGGCGAGTCGCAATATTCATTCAACCCGAAATATTTCTCATAGCCGATAGCGTGGGCAAAGGCGCTGAATCCCATCGAAATGTTGTGTCCGCCGTGGAAAAATGCGCTGAAATATCCTCGCGGCTTAAGCATCTTAGGCAGGCCGCCCACATCGTTGAGCGATGCAGGGGTGAGAAAAAATGGCTCCACCATCATCGGAATGCCCGACAGCACCGACGGCATCGCGTCCATAGAAATGCGGCCGTTGGCAAAGGTGTATTCAAAAGTGAGACTCTTGGTAAGCAGCGAGTCCATGAAAGGCATATATCCCTTATATTTTCCACCCTCCAAATCAGGGTTCAGGCTGCCGATATACTCCTTGCCCATACTCTCCACAATAATCACCACCACATTCTTCTTTTGCGAGGTAGTGAGCGAATCGTTCACGGGGGTGATAATCGGCTCGTAGGTGCGTCGCATTTCCTCCATCGACATATAGTCGGGCGTGACAAACACCTTTTTACCGATGCTGCGGATAATGGAGAACGGCGTGTTGAGCACCAGCGTGCCCTCGATGGGGCGGTTCACATATTCGTTGGCATTGCTGATGGTGATGGGGCGTGTGCCGGCGGTGGCACTGCCGCGAATACCGATAATCGCCAATGGCGCAAGCACCAGCAGCGTGACGGTCTGCGCCACATAATAGCGCCAACGCTTGCCCCACACGCACTTCTCTGGCGTGCGATAGCAGAGCCACATCAGCGCCACTATCACCACAAAGAGCAGCACCAGATACCAGTGGTTCACAAATTCGGTAAGGAAGATAGAGGCGATATTATTCTCGTTGACAAACTCCGAGAACACGGTGACGGTGGATCGGCGGCCAGTATATGCCACATACACGGCATCGCCGAGGTTGAGCGCCACGCCTATCGAATTGACCACCACAAACAGCCACTTGAGGAAGCGGTGAAATCCAGGCACTTCCTTTCTGCCCCACGGCAGGAGCATCAGCACCAGATAGAGGCTGTTGATATAGAGCAGGGCAGAGGTGTCGAACACCAACGAGCCCTTGAGCATACTGAGCGCCAAGCCCCAACTCATGTCGGGGGCAAAAGTGGCGTAGTTTTCAAAAAAGAATGCCAATCGCGACACCATAAACACCACGTATGCCATGAGCATATTCAGCAGTGCCGCACCCATATTTGTACGGAAAAATCTTTTCATCGTTTCGGTTATAGTCCTAAAATAGCAAAACACACATACGATAGCCACGCCAAACCTATCAAAATCCAAGCCACTTCGGGGCGCTCCTTGTAGGCGTAGTTGGCCAAATAGCCACAGAGCAGGGCAAACACTGGCATACCCAACATCAGAAATCGCTCAATGGCGGTATCCATCTGGTCGAGGTGCAAGAGCAGCACAGGCCACATCAGCACAGGCAGGGTGGAAATCACAGCCACCCACTTAAATTTCTTCTCACTCATCATTGCATTTTTAGCATTTGTTCGATAATGTCGCGGTCGTTGCTCAGGCGCGGAATTTTGCGCTGTCCGCCCAGTTTGCCGGTGGAGCCAAGCCATCGGTCAAACAGCCCCTCGCTTGCCACCACCAGCGTGGGCGCATCGAGGAAGATGTCGCCGCTGCGCTTGGCATCGTAGTCGCTGTTTTGGTCGCGCAGACATTCATCGAGAATTTTCATAAACTCGTCTTTCGAGGCTGGCATTTTGGCAAACTCCACCAGCCACTCGTGGCGGCCTCGCGTGTGGTCGCCAGCATACACAGGCGCGGCGGTGTAGTTGAGCACCTGCGCCCCGGTTAGCACCGCTGCCTTGGTGATAGCCGCATCGGCGTTGTGCACCATCAGTTCCTCGCCAAAGGCATTGATGAAATTCTTGGTGCGCCCGGCTATCTTTATCTTCACTGGATTGGTCTGCTCAATGGTCACGGTGTCGCCTATACGGTAACGCCACAGACCATTGCACGCCGTAATCACCAGTTCGTAGGTTTTGCCAGCCTCCACTTCCCACACAGGGTAAACCTCCGGGGTGGGGCTGTCGGTATCTTCAATAGGGATAAACTCGTAGAACACGCCTATGTCGAGCAGCAGGAGCATAGCAGTGGTTTCCCACGAACTTTGCACAGCGAAGAAGCCCTCACTGGCGTTGTAGGTGTCGAGGAAGTGCATTTTGCTCATGTCGCAAATCTTCTCGTATTGCTCACGATAGGGGGCAAACGCGATGCCGCCGTGGAAAAACACCTCCAAATTGGGCCACACCTCATGAATGCTGCTCACACCCTTGCGCGCCATCACCTCTTTCAGCACGGTGAGAAACCACGACGGCACTCCCGAAAGGTTGGTGATATTCTCGTTGAGCGAAGCCTCGACCAGCGCTGGGAGTTTTTCTTTCCAATCCTCCATCAGCGCCACTTTCTTGCTCGGCACACGGAAGAGATTAACCAACGGATTGATGTTTTGGATAAGCGTGGCACTCAAATCGCCCACCCTTGTGCCGGGCTTCAACTGGAGTTGGTTGGCGAAACTGCCACCCAAAATAAAGCCCTTGCCGCTGAAGATTCGGCTGGCAGGATTGAGGTTGAGATAGTGCGACACCACATCGCTCGCGCCTTGATAATGATTGGCCTTCAGCGAGTCGGCGGTGATGGGTATGTATTTGCTTTTGCCATCGGTAGTGCCCGACGATTGGGCAAAGTTGAAGCATTTGCCACGCCACAGCACATTCGCCTCGCCCGAAACCATGCGCATGATTTGGGGGCGCAAATCCTCGTAGCGATACAGCGGCACCGTGGAGGCAAACTCTCGATAAGTGCGCATTTGCGAAAAGTGGTATTTGCGGCCAAATTCGGTGAGCGACGCACGCTCGATGAGTTTCACCAACTCACCTTGCTGCACGGCATCGGCATAGTTGGCGTAGCGCAGCTGGTCGTAGAGCCGCGACAGAAAACGCTTCTTTGCTAAAGGTGTAAAATCAATCATTAGGACAAAGTTACTGCAACTTGCCAGCAAATCAAAAAAAAGTGGTGTGCAAAAAATGGAACTACAATAATTTTTATATATCTTTGCTTTTGATAAAAAACTAACCAACCCCAATACGAATATGAACGAGGCTCTGTATTTCTATGTGAAAAATGGCGTTAGCGAAGGTCCGTTAAGTGCCGAAGAATTGATTAAGTTGATCACCCCCGACACGCTGATTTGGACAGAAGGCATGACCGAATGGGCTCCAGCAAGTGAAGTGGCACAAATAAGCAAAATGTTTGCAACAGATACTGAGGAAGAAACCAAAATCGCTCCTCCAGTGTTCACGCCACCCACTTTCGAGGCAGCACCCCCTGCACAAGACCCACAGCCACCTGTGTTTGAGGCTCCTACGCAGGAACCCCAACCACCAGTGATGAAACCCCAAGAGATAGATGCTCAACCGCAAGTGACGGAAAGTGAGCCACCTGTGATGGATGCTCAGCCACCTGTATTTGATGCCGTACCGCCTACTGGCGATGGCGTGCCACCTGTATTCAACGGTCCACAACAGCCCACTGGCGTGCAGCCCGCACCGGCGAAGAAAAGCAATGCGTGGATATTCATTGTGCTGGCGGTGGTTTTGGTGGCAGGCTTGGGTGTGGGTGGATTTTTCATCTACCAAAATTTCACCAAAAAGACGGAAACCATCAACTACGACACCTCGGTGAATAACGAAAGTTCGTATTACGACAACAACGCCATCGATGAAAGCGAATACGAATATGAATATCTGCGCGAACGAGAAATGACCTACGCCGATGTGGAAGGCAAGTCGGCTGAAGAACTCCGCCTGATGCGCAACTACATTTTCGCACGCCGTGGCTACATCTTCGAATCCGAAGACCTGAAAGAATATTTCGAACAATTCTCGTGGTACGTTCCACTATACTACGACGTGACCCCACGCCTCTCCGACATCGAAAAATACAACGTAAATTTCATCAAAGAATACGAAACCAATTACGCCCCCGACTACACCCCCGAATACGAATACTAACCCAATAATAACCCCACAAAAAATATTAGAGCGCCCATGCCAAAAGCATCAGCGCTCTATTTTTTCTAAATCAAAATGAATTGGGAATCATTCCCCCATTAAATGCTTCATTCTTTGGGTGATTAAATCCTTGTATTTTTGTTTTAATTCGTCGGATAGAAATGATGAACTTATCCATGAAATCCACTTAGGCATGATGCGATTGAAACTAATAATCATCTTATCTATAGCCTTTTCATCTATTCCCATTTTTTGCGCCGCCGCCACGAAATCACGTTTCTGCAACCTCGATTTTTTTCCATTTAAAGTTAGCGCCAGTTCCTCCTTGTCTTTTGGATTCACGATTGCCACATTCAGCAAATCGTAGGCAGGAGTGAGCATATAATTGCTTTTGGGTGCATACAGCGAAAAGTTTTTTAAGTGCATATCGTTGTTGCCTGTTAGGTAGCAGAACAATATCAATTGCATAAAATTCACCAAACAGAGTTTGGGCGTGCTGCTATGTGCGGCTATCACCTTTGCAATCTGCTCGTACGAACTGCGATACTTGTATTCCGTGGGGTGGAGAGTGAGTTGACACATGTCTTCCATGTCAATCTTCTCACCATTGGGTGTTCGGTCGATTCGTCGGGTGATATACCCAATGCTCCCATCGCCCAACCTGATTAACGAATGTGGCACGATGCTGATTCGAGCCACTTCAGCCAAATGCATGGTCAGGTCCTCCACCTCAGGCAACTGCTGGTAATCATCAGTTTGTGGCTTGAAAATATAGTCTCCCCACAGCCCCACGATAGTTAGGTGCGACGACCCCTCGTGACGGTCTAAATTCAGCGATAATTTGGGTTGAACGCCTGTAAGTGAGGTTTGCGACTGAATCACTTTCTTGGCAAGTTCATCAAGGTTTTCGCGCGTGTATTCAAGTGTGGGTATGTTCTTTTCTCCAAAAAACTTTTTGGCGCAAGCCGGGTGAAAATCTTGCTGACCATCTTTCAATGGCTTATAGCAGTACAAACACTTACACATTTTCGCCTCCTTTCTCCACAACACTTATCGAACCTATACAATCTTTGCAACACAGCAGCAAAAGCGACATGCGGTCAAGAATACTGATGTCGGAGTTGCGAAGTGCCACATCAAGAAGCCATCCCTCTGGAATAAGCCCATCGAAGAACGGAAAAAGCACAGGGCTAACAAAAGCCTCTTTTTGCAAAGGCATAGTCAAACTTATGGCCTTCGCATCATCGCTTTGCAGATAGCCGGTGTCGTAAACGAAGGTGTATTCGCCCTCGTTCTCTGTAAGAACACCTGCCAGCACATCCTTTCTGTAAACCAACGCTTGTCTCATGGGCGATGTTGAGCAACGAGTTCGTAATTGAATAAATCAAGCAGTTGGTTCACCTTGTCCATGCGGAGAGTGGGTTTACCTTGCTCAAGATTGCGCACAAAGTTGAGCCCAACACCCGACTTCATCGCCAAGTCTTCCTGTGTCAGACCATACTCCTTGCGGAGCCGCTTCACCGTGAGAGAAAGTTGAGATTTTGGCATCATAATTGATGGTTTTATATTGTTTCGGATGTAAAATTAGTAATAATTCCTCAAATTACATCATATCTAATATAAAACAGGTAAAATTTCAGCAAATTACATCCGATGTGATATAATTTTACTGGAAGAGGTTGTTGAAAATTTTGTTTTTTATAACCAAATAGAAATCAATCTATTATACATATTTCAGCAAATCAGAACGCCTTATTTTACACATTTACTACTTATCCCCACGCTCTTTTTACTGGAAGAGGTTGTTGAAAAGGCCGTGCACTATTTTGCGTTCGCGCTTGGATAGGGTGCGGTCTTTTGAGGGATTGTATTTGGGGTCGGGAACCTAAATACAACATTGAGTTAAATCACAATACGTCTCATTTATTATTTTTCAAATAATTCAGTGCACCACTCATACACAGGTTTTATCTGTATGCGATGCCCATCTTCCTCCAACTCCTCATACTCATGGTCGGTCAATAGCAGCAAGTTCTCGCATTTGGTTTTCTTATAACCAAGCAACAAGCCATTGATTTCGCGCTTTCGAGTTTTAATAGAAGAAATATCATAAGACACCTGAATACATTGGAGCACCTTATTGCCATCACACACCACAAAATCACATTCTCCAGAGCGGTCGCTTAAATAATAAATATCCCAACCCACAGACTTACATTTGCGTATGAGATGGTTTAATACTACTGTTTCCAGTCTCCAACCAAGGTTTTCACCAACAAACGCATTATCACGTTGATTCATCAAAGCCACATCTACTGGATATATTTTTTCTCCTACTGCGCGTAATCTACTCTTTTGAGAATATTTCTTAACACCTATCAGTAAATACGCATCTTTAAGATACTTCATATAATTGTGAACAGTGTGAGGTGATTTAAAATCAAACAAGTTCGCAATATCAGTGGTTGATAATATATATGGAGAAATATTAAGAATGTGATGCACCATATTCTCAAATTGAGCAGGGTATAATACTTTGTAGCGCTGCTCAATATCACGCTTCAAGATATTATCGATGAGATTGGTGATATATTTCTTGCTATTTTTTACCAAAAGTAGTTCTGGGAAACCTCCTTGTTTCATATATTCATCAAAGGCACTCCTTAAATTGGCTATTCCTTTCGTGGTGCGGAGCTTATAATCCACGCCTTTTATGTCGCAGTATTCAGTAAACGAAAAAGGATATAGCTCAACCTCGCTGCTACGCCCTGTTAGGTGAGTTGCCAAGTCACTACTGAGCAACTTAGCATTACTGCCTGTCAGCACCACATGCATCTTTGTGCGAAGAAGTCGATTGACAAAAAGTGGCCACCCCTCAATATTCTGTATTTCATCAAGAAAAATATACTTGAAATCACCGTATATTTTATAGAGAACTTCAAGCACATCATTCAGTTGATTTGTAGAAAGTCCCACAAGGCGCTCATCATCAAAATCAGCATAGGCAAATATCACACCAGCCTCTACAAGCGTCTGCATGCAAAGGGTTGATTTTCCACTGCGGCGCACACCAATTACAACTTGAGCCTGTGGACTATTTAAATCAATAATGCGCTGCTCATTACGAGAACACAGAAATTCGCTTGACCAATTATCTATCTCTGTTTTCTGGTCACTTAATATCACCTCCAGTGTTCTTTTGTCTATATTTGACTGTTTCATTTGCATTACAATTGTGGCATAACTATGCACTCGTTTTCTAACTGATGCAAATATACTACAAAAACCTCAACAAAACGCCTTATTTTACAAATTTCTACAAATCAAAACGCCTTATTTTGCAAACATTAAAGAGTCAGAACGCCTTATTTTACATATTTCAGCAAATCAGAACGCCTTATTTTACAAATTTACTACTTATCCCCACGCTCTTTTTACTGGAAGAGGTTGTTGAAAAGGCCGTGCACTATTTTGCGTTCGCGCTTGGATAGGGTGCGGTCTTTTGAGGGATTGTATTTGGGGTCGGGGAGGTACCACCACTGACTGTTGAAGAACTGTTTGAGTTTTGGGGTGTTGAACTTATAGCCACGGATGGCGAAAGGCAGATTTCGGTAGATGCGGCGGTTGAGCGATGTGCTCTTGTCGGGCACAATGTAGATGGGAGCGTAATGCACACCGCAGTCGTAATACACCTTCTCATCGGAAATGTTGCCGTTCATCAGCAGCACATCTGCCGACGAAATCCACAACTCGTGCTTAGGACTGAAGTTTTTCACATGCCATTCCACCACGGCGTTGCGCACCGAGAGTTCATACACTTTGCCATCCGTCTCTTCAAATCCCCATGGCATTATGCGTGTGCGGCCCTTTCCACTCACAATCTTCATATCCACATCGGTGCCTGCAAACGGCTTCGTTTCCACGATAAAGTGCTTGGCAGTGCCCTTGGCGGTGATGCGCAGCGTGAAATCGTCGATTTGGTGGTTTGCCCAGCGTGTGGCAGGGGTGAGTTTGTAGTCGATCCAGAACGAGTGTCCCACGCCATACGATTCGTCGTAGGTATAGGAGTGGCGCACAATGTTGATGCCTGGCTTGAAATGCGCCTTGAAACTATACACATAGGCGTATTCCAGCGGCGTTTCCTTGTCGGCTTTGCTCACAAAAGCATCGAAATCACCATCGGTGTATTCCCACTTGCTCTTGTCAACGGGCGAAATGCCGTTGGTCAAGCCCTTTTCTGAAAGGTAGTTGGTGTAAGGCAAATTTTTGCCATTCATCTCCACCACAAAGTTGTGAATGGAGGGGTGAGGACCCACGGTCAACCCACTGTTGCCGTCGAAATAGGGCGGCTTTGCCTCAAAACCCATCAGAATATCGGTGGCTGGGCCATCGTTGCGAAACTCGTAATATACCTCCACGTTGGTGAAGCCGTTGTTGGTCAAATTCACGGTCAGCACCTCTTTCGCCACGGCAATGTTGGTGTTCTGAATGGGCACCAACTGATTGCCACAGGTGAAGTATTCACTGTCGTTAGCCGCAGCGGTAAGCGCGACCAGCAGTGCTATTAGCGATAAATATAACTTTCTCATATTCATAATATTTAGATTTATATTTCTTCTTCGGTAGCGTCTTTGCGTTGCTTGAGGGCTTCCACATAGGCGCTGATGCGGTGCAATTCCTCTGGAATGCGTATGCTCTGTGGACACGAACTCACACACCTTCCGCAGCCTATGCAGTGGTCGGCTTGGCGCAGTTTTGGCACACTGCGGTCGTAGCCCACGAGGAAGGCACGGCGCGCTTTCTCGTAATTGGGGTCGGTGGTTTTTCCCACCACATTCTCGGCGCCGAGGCACTTGTTGTAGTGAACGAAAATGCCGGGAATGTCGATGCCGTAGGGGCAAGGCATACAGTATTTGCAGTCGTTACACGGAATGGTGTTGTAGCCCACTATCTGCTTCGAGATATCCTCGTCGAGGAAACGCATTTCTGCCTCGGTGAGCGGTTTAAGCGGGCTGAAAGTGCAAAGGTTGTCGCGCAAATGCTCCATATAGGTCATGCCCGAAAGCACACACAGCACATTTTTACGCGTGCCGGCATAGCGAAACGCCCACGATGCCACCGAGTGGTCGGGGTCGCGGCGTTTGAGTTGCGCCACCAGTTTATCGGGCAAATTGCTCAAGCGTCCGCCCAAGAGCGGCTCCATCACAAACGCCATCAGTCCACGCTTAGCCACCTCGCCATACAGGTACTCGGCATTCGTGTTATAGTCGTTGATTTCCTTGGCGTGCTTCCAATCGAGGTAGTTGAGTTCGATAAGCACAAAGTCGAATTTCACCTTTCCCGCGTCGTGCAAACGGAGCGCATGGTCGAACACCGCTACATCGCCATGGTAGGAGAAACCCAAGTTGCGAATCACGCCTTCCTCCTTCTTCTTGTTGAGAAAGTCCATCATGCCATTGTTCACGAATCGCTCTTCAAACAGCCCCATCGCATCAAGCCCTTCCTCGGCACGGTCGCCGCCGATGTTGTGCCACAAATAGTAGTCGAAATAGGTGGTTTGTAATTCCTTGAGCGACTTTTCAAACATCGCAATCGATGACTCACGCGAATAGTCGTGGTAGTTGCTCATCTTCGTGGATATGAAATACTGCTTGCGGTCGTGGCGCGAGAGGGCTGTACCGAGAGCCTTTTCGCTCAATCCCTCGCAGTAGAGGGGCGAGGTGTCGAACAGGTTGAGTCCATGCTCTAAAGCGTAGTCCACCTGCTTGTTCACCATATCCTGGTCGATTTCGCCCTCGCCGTTTTGGCGTTCGCCGATGTGGTCGTTTTTAGTCGGCAGTCGCATCATGCCATAGCCCAAGAGCGACACCTTGTCGCCCGTGGAGGGGCTGATGCGGTAGGTCATCTTGCCGATGGGCGGCTCTTGCTCACCCACCTGCTCGCCATCTTTGGCGCAGCCCACGATAGTAGGAACTGCCACGGCGGCTGTGCCGATGCCCAGTCCCTTGAGGAATGAGCGGCGGCTGAATATATTTTTCTTTTTTTCGTTATCCATAGTTATACGGTTTTGTGTACTTCATGACCTTCAACATATATCGCTGCATGTGGGCGAGCAGGGCACACATATTCGCACGAGCCGCAACCGATACACTTTTCGGTGTTCACCACCGGAATTTCAATCGAAGTGTCGTCGTTGGGGTCGCTCGGCACCATCTGAATGGCACCCACGGGGCAATGGCGCGCGCAGTTGCCACAATCCACATTATCGGTGAGTGGCACGCAGTATTTTCTGCGCCACACGGCATGACCTATCTGTGTGCTCGACTTCTCAGCCTTGGTGATGGGCTGAATGGCTCCGGCAGGGCAAACCCACGAGCATCGTGTACACTCTGGGCGACAGAAGCCACGGTCGAAGTTCATTTCGGGCTGCATAAATCGCTCTGGGTCGCTCGATGGGCGAAGCACGCCGTTGGGGCATTTTGATATGCAGAGTTGGCAACCCACGCAGCGTTGCTCCAGGTTCTTCACACTTTGCGAACCGGGGGGCGATGGGGTGACGTGGCGCGCTGGCGTGATTCGGTCTTCGAGCACAGTCAAACCGCCGTCCACTTTTTTCAACTTCGCCATCGCTGCCTCGGCACCCACAATGGCGGCACCCACGATAATGGCGCGGCGAGTGGTGTCGGTCGGAGTAGGGACGGTGTCGGGGGCTTTCGCCTTCGGTGTGGCATGGGCGTAGGTGAGTGCGCCAAAACTGCACTTGTCGAGGCAGTTGCCACAGGTCACACAGCGTGAATAGTCCACAGTGTGGCTTTTGAAATCTATGCACGATGCCTTGCAATTTTTGGTGCAAAGACCGCAGTTTTTACATTTATCAGCGTAGAAATGCACCTTCAGCCACGAGAATCGGGCCACGAAGCCCAGCAGCGTGCCAACTGGGCAGATGGTGTTGCAGTAGGTGCGGCCGCCACGCCATGCCAGCACCGAAATGGCGGCAAAAAGCGCAATAGCCGTGGCAAACACAGGCACACTCTTTATCCACACCTCTTTGCTGTAGAAGGCGTAACTGTCGTAGTGCTCCGCAAGGGCGGCAAGGGCGTTGTTGCCCCACAGGTAAAGCGGCTGAAGCAGATTGCTGACGATGGCTCCGTAGGTTCCGTACGGCGAAAGCAACGTGACGATAGCCCCAAAACCAAGCGCAATGCCCACCACAAACACGGCAAACACCGAGTAGCGGAGCACATTCTTCGGCGCGCTGTAGGTGAAGCGGTTTTTCTTCTTTTTGCCGTGAATCCACGAAATCAAGTCCTGCATCACCCCAAGAGGGCAAATCACCGAGCAATACACACGGCCGAAAACAAGCGTGAGCAGCACCAGCGCCACTATCACCACCACATTCAAAGCCAACACGGCTGGCAGAAACTGCATTTTCGCCATCCAGCCAAGCCACTTGTGCGCGACGCCGGTGAAATCAAGCAGCAACAGTGTAATCAACACATAAAACACAGCCGCCAGCACTATTCTAATTTTCCGTAACATCTCTATCTACAATCAAATATATTCTTCCCACAAATCTACACAAAAACTTCCAAACCACCCCCATCCCCCACCAAAAAAATAGGCAAAGATATACATGTTATCCCGAAGAAGATGCGATGAAATTCCGTTAGGAATTTGATGTGTGTAGGCAGGTA
>OIYS01000288.1_pt1 | contig 37865 bp, 29 predicted proteins | sample 1588271 | NCBI WGS metagenome assembly OIYS01 (sample SAMN03283286) | human gut metagenome | biome: human-associated habitat; material: feces | host: Homo sapiens | place: Peru | collected 2012
ATGTTATGAACAACTGGGGCGCAAACCACGGCGCTATATCCTACGGTCATATAGGCGCGGATTTGATTACACTTTGCTCGATTTTGCGTATTCCTGTCTGTATGCACAATGTGCCCGAGGAAGATATATTCCGTCCGGCTGCATGGAACGCTTTCGGAATGGATAAAGAGGGCGCGGATTACAGAGCCTGCGCAAACTATGGTGCGCAGTTTAAAAAGTAAGGTGTGAGAAATGACATATACGGAAATAAGAGAACAGATATGCGATGTTTGCCATAAGATGTGGCAATTAGGCTGGGTTGCCGCTAACGATGGCAATGTGTCGGTAAAGCTGCCGGACGGAAACTTTTTGGTAACGCCGACAGGCATATCGAAAAGCTTTATAACCCCCGAAAAGCTTGTTATTATCGACAAGGATATGAATATCGTAGAGGCAGAGGGCAATTATAAACCGTCAAGCGAAATTAAAATGCACATGCGCTGCTATACCGAGCGCGACGATGTGGGCGCGGTGGTACACGCCCACCCACCGACGGCTACGGGCTATGCGGTTGCGGGCAAAAGCCTTGATGAATACAGTATGATTGAAACCGTAATCGCAATAGGCTCAATACCGCTTACTCCTTACGGTACGCCCTCTACAAACGAAGTACCCGAGGCAATAGCGCCGTATCTTGCAGAGCATGATGTACTTCTGCTCCAAAACCACGGAGCGCTGACGGTAGGGTGCGACCTTATAACCGCATATTACCGTATGGAAACACTTGAACTTTTTGCAAAGATTTCACTTAACGCGCACCTTTTAGGCGGAGCAAAGGAAATTCCGAAAGAGCAGATAGACAAGCTTTTGTACCTGCGCGATAACTATTACCATGTAACAGGTAAGCACCCGGGGTATAAGCATTATAATAAGGCGTGATTGTTATAATTCAAGGAGGATAACTCTGAACTGATATTTGTTTTAATAAGTTTGGTTTTAACGCCGTCTAATAAAATTTAGACGGCGTTAAAAATTTAAAAAAATATTTGAAAAACAGTTCGCTTTTTCAAAATATTTCCTCTTATTGTTAGTAAAGGAGCAAAAAAGATTGGGAAATATATTTTTGATGAATCGGATTTGGATGATGAAACCGCTATATACATAGACAAATATTTTAAAAAGGTAATAATAAATGCGAAAAAGCAGTATTTAGGCAGGTTGGCTAAAGATACAAGGATAATACTTAATTCTATGGAAGAAAACCGAATAAATAAAAACGAACTGTGCAATATTGAGGATTTAACCTACGAGGAATTTGTAATAGATAATCTGAGCGTAAAGGTATACAACGAAGATATAGCAAACGCGCTCAAACAAATGAGTTACAGAAAGCAATATGTAATAATCAAGGATTTTTTCTTTGATGTTCCGCTTTATATAATAGCAAAAGAATTGAATGTAAGTACCAGAATGATAAATAAGTATAAAAAGAGCGCCTTGAAAATTTTAAAAGAGGAATATGAAATAAATGAAGGAACGGCCGGTACCCGACAAAGCATTTCTGATAAGAATACTTAATATGGAACCCGGATATGAAAAAGAGCTTATTGCATTTTACAAAGGATACATACAATCAGCGTCATGGGTAAGTCTGTTTTCCGGCTTTGGGGATGACAGCAAATATTTTGTTGAGGATTTAGAGGACGAGATGATTGTTACGCTCATATCCGCTGTGCCGACCTTGGCGAAAACTTTATATACAAGAAAAAATAATTTGAATGAATTAAGCTGTTAACAACGGTTTTTGCCGTGTTATATATGAACCTTGAAAAATATGCTTATAGGCATTATAGAAAGCATACTGCAAAACAGAGGGAGAGCGACAATATATGCTTGCGATGACCCTGTGAAGACACTTGCCGTGGGCTTGGACGGCAAGATTGTAAATTTATTTAACATCATAAGCCTTATCTGCAATGAAGGTACAATCGTTTATAGGAAAAAAGCTATCGGTTTGGCTTAGAATATTCAGAGCAACGGAACTGTCGTGAACATCGGCGGTGGTGGTAAGCTCAAAAATCGGTAAGCCTATAATGCAGTCAACCAGCACATGGTTTTTGTAACCCCAATAGAACTCAAACTTCTTCTCATTATGCTGATTAGAGGCGGTATGTACACCTAAACCGCAATCCTTATCTGACTTTGGCTGATTGTCCGATTTGAATTTATCTTTTTTAAACGATTTCGGATTGTTATGCGAGGTATTAGCCATAATCGGGGTGGAATCAAGTGCAATGAAAGAGGCGTCAATAATACCCGCTTCATACAGCTTTTTGACCTGAGAACGCATAAGGCTTTGGAGAATTCATTGTCAATCCCGTTTATAAACCGGTCAAGCGTCCAATAGGACGGCAGAGGTTTCATAATATTAAAGCCGCAGTAATGCGCAATTAAAAGATTGTTTTGGAGATAATCCAAAAGATCTGTAATGCAGGAAAAGCATTCGCACTTCATAACTATTGCCGCACGGAGCTTTGCACGGTTTGAAAAGCCCTTGCGACCTGCAGCGGAAATATTATCCGGAAACCCGGATAAATCCAGATGTGCGAACAGATCCGAATAAAACCTTGCTTTCGGTTCTGATGTGAAAAGTGTTATGTCCTATATTATTTCCTGACGATAGATAACAGCCGACCCCATTTCGTTGGTTTGTTTGTAATTTAATTATACGACATTCGGTCGGCTGTTTCTATACTTTTATAGTGATAAAGAAAAATTATCAGCCCTGTTTTTCCTTTATCTATGCGCCTTTCGGCGTTTTGCTCAGGGCTAAGCTTAAATTATCATATGATGGATTATTAAAAGAAATTTTCGCGCCTGAAGGGTTTGTTGTATACATACCCATATGACCGCAAATGATATTATTATGTCATAAATTGTTGTTGCGGTAAAAACAATGATTTGATAAACTTTATTTAGGATTATTTTCTGTTTCTTCTGAATGCGGCAGGCGTCCAACCGACGCTTTTATTGAAAAATCTACTCAAACTGTATTCGCTGCTATAACCGCATTGTATTGCTATTTCGTTTAGCGACATATCGGTTTCTAATAGGAGTTTTTTAATGTAGGCTATTTTAGATTCATTTATAAGCATATACACGGTTTTCTCAACGGCTTTCTTTACTATTCTGTTGAGTTGTCTTGAACTGATATTAAATTGTTTTGCAACCTCGTTAGTTGTGAGATTAAGGTTGGCGTTATCATTAAGAAATTTCATTATACTTTCAATGGGTATGGAAGAATTGTTAAGATAGTTTTTATCGGCAAAGTTATATATCGGATTAGTATTCAAAATACTGGCTATCTCCACAATAAAAAGTTGAAGGTAAGATGATAAGGAAAGTTGATATCCAATGCGGCAATAATAGGCTGTTTCAAGCATTTTATCAATTATATTGATAAGTTGTTCGTTTCCCTCAAATATTTCTATTGTTCTTATTCCCTCAAACAAATTTTTGAATTTTTCATAATCCTGATGTTCTTTGTTAAATTTGATTTCAAACCCGAAGACGAATTTATACATATTATCGTTTGATGAAATTCTGTGCATTGCCGTGGGAGGAATCAGTACAAATTTGCCGGTGGGTATGAGTTTTTCCTCACCGTCTAGTTCGCATATAGCACCCTCGCCGTTAAGTATGTAATGTATTTCAAAAAATAAATGCTTATGCATATCAATAACAGGGTTGCTGTCTTTGCCGATGCGACACCACCATATGGTCATATCAAACAATTGATTGCTTACCGAGGAGCAACAACGCAAAAGGCGTCGAGCGGCAACTTCCTTATTGAAATCATTATTATTTTTCATAAATACTACAACCCCCTTTAACGTTTGTTATTGTAGCATATTTCCATATACGATGTCAAGAATTGTAGTTTTTAGGAGGAGAATTGTGAAGAAGTTTGTTTCTTTTATATTGATACTTTCTATTATATTTTCTTGTTTTAATTATCATATAGGTGCACAAAATGTGATTCAAAATGTAATTATATTTGAAACAGCTGTTCCTGATAATGTAATGGTTGAAGGAACTAACACGATTATTTCTTATGATCATATTAGTGATGCAATGCGTGTTTCGGCGGTCACAGACGGACTGTACTGCAATAAGATTCAGATAGATTTTTCTGATTTTTCTATTGAAGCAGCAGATTATCCCGTGTTTGCTATGAGAATAAAACTTTCACGCACCGACATTACTTTTGGAAAGTTTTATTGGTCTACCGAAAGTAAGAGGGCGGATAATGGGAGCTGGTTTGTTTCCTCAAATGCCGTAAATCCCGAATATGTAAACACAATTGATTGGCAAGTTTTGGTGTTCAATCTAAAAGAATATCAAAGCGAATATCTGAGTGGAGATTATATAAGTATTATTTTGGCGTTGCAACCGGAACTCTACAATTGTGAGGCAACCGACATATTGATAAGTGGCATGGGATTTTTTGAAAGTGAGGAAACGGCAAACGAATATTTTTATAAAAGAAACGGTGATGTAGGAACCGATAGCCGTGCTGTTAGACTTGATTATGCCGATTCTGTTAGTCGGGTTACGGCGGTAGAAGGCAATACTGAAGTTTTCTTTAATACGGAGTTTAAGACAATTGGTGTGCGAGAATTGAATGTCGGTAGCGCTTCTCCTTCAAAAATAGTTGTTGATTTTGACGGAAATACTTCGGTTGAAAAATATCCGATTTTGGCACTGCATGTAAAGCTCAGAGATATTAAAACCGAGTTCGGACTTGTTGGTGTAAAAAGTACAGGTTGGCTTGAGGCCTTGAATTCGGGGAATGTATCCACACAATATGCATCAAGTAAAACTTTAAAACCTCAATACGAGCCGATAATGGCATGGCAATGGGTGTTTTTTGATATAAGAACGCTATCAAGTGAATATTTAAGCGGAAATATCTTAAGTCTAATAGTTGCATTCCAGAATGAAAGCACATCTGCGGAGCAGGTTACCGATGTATATGTTGATGCTGTCGGATTTTTGGAGAGTGAGGATGAGGTATTAAGTGTTTTTGGCTCTTTAAACCAATGCTCATCTAATATTTTTGTACCTGCAAAAGCAGAGTGTGATATTTTGGCTACGGCAGATGAAAACACTAAGCTTAAATTCAATGAGGCTTCGGGCAGTATTACTGTTTCTTCCGAAACACAGGGAACACGGCGAAATGTTTTAAGAATACTTCCCGAAAGCAGTATAGAGGCAGCAGATTATCCTGTCTTTGCAATGCGGTTAAGACTTTCACGTGAAAATGTTAGGTTCGGCAAGTTTTATTGGAGAACCGAGGGAAAGCGTGATGCCGATAACGGTTGGTTTGTATCGTCTCCGTCGGTAAATCCTGTTTTTAAAGAAACCTGTGAATGGCAGACTGTGGTGTTTGATCTGCGTAGTCAAGGCTCCGAATATCTACATGGCGACTACCTTGAACTGCTCATAGCATTTCAATCCGAAACACAGGTTTGCAGTGCTGCTGATATAGAGATATCTTCTATGGGGATGTTTGCAAGTGCAGAACAGGCGCAAGAACATTTCCTTGCATCCTTTGGCGCCTTAAAAGAATTTGATAATGTGTTTTGCGATGAAGAAATTATTAACGATGAACAACTGCTTACCGTATCGGTATCAAATAAACCGACTGCTTATATTTATGATACTGTTGCCGTTCATATATCGTCGGATAATAGCATAGAAACTGTTGAAAGTGTGGTCTTAAAAACCGACTCGAGTGAATACGAAAAAAAATATATAGCAATAAATTCCGCGAACGGACAATTTGAATGGATATATCTTGATTTTTCGCAATTACTACCTGTGGGAAATATTGTTTCGATTGAATTATCCTTAAGTTCGGGAACTACGGTAGATGGCATTGCCCTTTTCAGGAACGAAACGCAGGGTCAAAAAGCAGTGGGGCAGAGGGAAAAACTGCTTGCTTCGGCGGTAGAGGTTTGTCAATTTTCTCTGGAATCCGATAGATATACGGTTGTTAGTAAAAGTAGACTTGAAACCGCTTTGTCAGATGCAAATGAACTTTTACTGCAATATGGCACGATGCCCGAATATATTTTCCCCTTTACGGCGTATGATGATTTCGATGCGATATATACCGAATTGGTAAATTGTTATGCCGAACTTGAATATGTTTCGTTCGGTGATGCTAATTCGGATGGCAGTATAGATATCCGCGATATTATCCGAATGAAAAAATATATGTCCGATAAGGCGGAAATAAATACCATAGGCGGCGATAGTGATGACGACGGTAGGATAGGTATTAGTGATTTGATTTTGTTAAGAAAATATTTAATGGGGGTAACAAATAATATGGGAATATATGATTTTCCTGTCGAATCTGCAATATCAGCGCAGGAATTTGCAGAAAAAATAACCAATCAAAATGTATTAACTGTAGGTAAAGTTGAATCTCAAAGAAATGTCATTTATCCTTTCGATAGAGATTATGCATTTTCACATAATCCGCATATTATCTATTTTAACGGTAGATTTATTGCGATGTGGACGGCAGGTAGGGAAAATGAGGACGATCTTGGACAAAGCGTTCACTTTTCGACATCAGATGATGCTGAAAAGTGGAGTGTACCGCAACCGTTATACGTTTCAAAAAAAGGTATCTACTCCGAAACAATAGCCGCCGCCGCTAATTTTTATATTAGCAATAATACCTTATATGCCTATTTTTCGGTATTAGAAATAAAACCAGAGTATCTCCGAAGTAACGGCACACTCCGACCCGAGGGTGATTGCACCGGCGAAATGATACTGTGGTCCCAAAATTATTATGTAAGCACAACCGATGGATTAAATTGGAGTGAGCCTCAGCAAACGGGTGCATGCAGCAGCACACAAAATGTTTTCTGTGCGTCAAATGGTCGCGAGTTTATGTTCATAGGTGCGTCTTGTCGATATAATGATACAGGGAGTCCGAACGGATGGAAAATCACAGGCGCCAATGTGCAAAGCGCTTATGATAAAGGTGTAGGGCTTGTTTGTGAGGCTTGCGGTTATATGACCGACGACAGGATACTGCGAATGCTTACCCGTACAGATACAGGGTATCTGTTTTATGCCGAAAGTCTTGATAACGGTCTTACCTGGAGTGACCTTTATCCAACCAATTTTGCTGTAGAGTCTTCTATGTGTAATGCAGGCAGACTGCCCGACGGCCGTTACTATATAATTGCAAACAGTGAAATAAAGAAAACCTGGGACAGAATTCCGTTATATATATATGTATCGGAGGATGGATTCAATTTTAATAAGCGCTATATTATACGGGATGAGACTGATTACCAATTGCAGCAAAACGGAATTGCAAAGGGTGGCAACTATGCATATCCCACCACGCTTATTAAGGATGGGTATATGTATATAATTTACTCAAAACAAAAGGAGATTATCGAAGTTACTAAGTTTGACTTAAGTCAAATTGCATAGCGATGTCCATATTTGGTATTTTTGTGTCAAGAGTGGCTATTGATAAAAACATATTAATATGTTTTAATAAAGATGCAAATTAAAATCTAAATTTTATAAGTTTTGTATATTTTGATTATATTTAGAAATAGGCAATTGTAAAAGTCCGCAGTAAAAACAGAGGGCGGATGTAAATCCGAATTTTTAATCACAAGATTAAAAAAGCGCATAACAGCAGAAGCGACCGAAAGTCACTTCAAAAGAAAATATAATAATTTGTTAAGCAATCAGCTTACGGACGCTTTTAATCAAATTGGGTTTATGTAAAGCGTCGGCAAGCAAAACGCCGACAAGCTGAACAATACCGGAAAGAAAGATGTCTGCTTTGAGCGAAAGTGTATTAAAGGTTTTTCTGTGAGCTGTCCTAAAGGTATCCTTTAAAAGATTGATGGTGCGTTCGACGGTTACTCTTGTGCGGTAAAGATTGTCCCAGTGTTCGGTGTCTCGCGGGATACCGGGATAAAGCCTGAAATCCTTATCGGGGTAAGTGTAAACACATTTACCGTAAGAGGAATCTGTGCAAGGATGTTCACAGGTACAAATTCTGGTTGTTCCCTGCTGTACGGATTTCGGGCACACCCACTTGAAACGGACAGAGCGGTTTTTTTCGCCGGATTTTCCTATGAACCTAAACGGCGCACCGTCTATAGGACAAATCGGAGTTCCGCAGGAATTAAAGTGTGCGTCGGAGGTTTTAAAATTTCGATGATTTATCGGAATACAGGCACGGCGGAAATTAAATTCGTTTTTAAGTAAGTAATAATTGTCGTAAGAGTCAAAGGAGGAATCGCTGATGAAGGTGGAAAAGCTTATGTCGGGATGAGCAGAGAAAAAGTCTGAGAGAACAGGTTTCAAGGAAACGGAATCGCCGATTTCCTTGTCTGTGTCAGGGTTATCGGTTTTAGAAACAACGACCTGAGGGTGAGCCTTTTTAAAGGCGTCGTCAAAACAGGAAATATGCCTGATTATGCCCAATCCGTTAGTGACAACCCCCACTTTTAAAGCGTAGCAGTAATGCCCGTTAATATATTGCTGACGAACATCGGGATTTGCTTTTGCGGAATCGGGAAGCAGACCGTATACCCCTTTATAGGGATTGAAATCGGGATTGCTTTTGGATAGCTTTTTAGCTTCTTTGAGCTTTGTGTTTAAAAACTTTGGGTTGTTTTCGGAAACGTTAGCTTCAATACCTGTTGTGTCGTAAATAAGATAGTCGGCTTTTTTCTCGCTGATTTCACGGCAAATAGGTTCAGTCATATCAACCAACCGTTCAAATACTTTGACAAGAAATTCGCAGTAATCCTGTTTGAAACGAGTAAGGCGGGAAGCGTCGGGAACCTTTGAAAATCCACAAAATTCACGAAGCTCTTTACTGCATTTCAGAACGGCAATCAGTTGAACATCTGTTGTCAATCCGAGAAGCTTTTGCAGTATTAAATCGCGCAAAATGCTTTCAAGATGATAAATATGCTTTCTGCCCATTCGACCGTAAAAGGCAGAGGTAAATTCACAAGGAATAATGCGGTCGAAATCAATGTGTTCCTCCATCAGCGTAATTAATTCCGGTTTCTTTTCTTCTATGGAGTTGAACACTCCGTTGTAGATGTCGAAAAGCGACATTTGCACGGCTTTATTTCGCATGATTTTTTCTCCCTTTCTTTGGTGCTTTTAGTTTTTTTCAATACAATTTTACCATAAAAACGGAGAAAAATCAGTAGGTGTAAAAGTCTTTTAAGCCTTTATTTCAGCGGCTTTTCAGACTTTTACAATCGACTAATATATTTAGAAAGGTTAGGAGGAAATAATACAATGAAAAGAAAATTTACCTTGGTGCTTTCGTGTCTATTAGCGTTTTGTCTATTGGCGTCATCGTTCCCATTTATGATATCGGCGGCTGAAAATGAAACGGTCTCACAGCCGGGATATTATATGACAGGTGTTGAAATCAATAATTATGTTATTGCTCAAGATGGCTATTGGGGGCTTGCAACAGAGACTGCTTATAATTCGACAGAGGATTCGGTAACGGTTTCCTATACCGCGAAGATTAACAGTGAAACCAATGAGTATTATACCGCTGGTAAACCCGGTCGTGCGGGAATAAGTGATATTTCGGCACTGGGTATTGATTCTGAAAGATATCCATATGTGGCGATAAAAGTGAAAATGACAGATAACACTGCTTTGCAGTTCGGAAGACTACGCTGGGCTACCGAGGCAGTAAAATCCGCAAAGGAAGAGGGCACATACGGCAGTAGTTGGGTGAATTATTCTGATTGTGCATCGGTCGACCCCGTTTACCGTGTAACCGATAACTATCAGTTATTGGTATTTGACCTTACAAAGTATAATTCGAAATATCTTACAGGCAATTATTCTGCTTTCTTATTTGATTTTGCAAGGGAAGATGGAATTATCGCTCCAACCGCAGTTGAATGGCAGTCAGTTGCTTTCTTTGAGACCGCCGCCGATGCCGAGGGTTGGTATGCCGCAAATGACGGTGTTGTAGGTAACGGTGTCGAGGGAAGAATAGTAACACTTGATGACGGAAATTCTTCACTTGTTTCCGCTCCTGATGCAACAACAACGCTTTCTTATGAAAACAATGCATTAAGGGTTACGGGTACAGGTCAGACCAAAATTCAGTTTGAATTTGACAGCAACAATGGCAATTACGAGTTTGATATTGCCGATTATCCCATAATCGGTTTCCACGTAAAGACCAACGGCACTTTGGAAAAAGGAATCTGTTCTGCCGCAACAGTGGATTTACGCAAGTCTGGTGTTTATTGGAAACACTTTGTTGACCAGACTGTCCGTTTCCAGTATGCTGCTACAACCGATTGGCAATGGGTATTCTATGATGTTGGCGCTCAGAATGTTGCTAACATGACGGGCAACTGGGTCGGAGCAATGCTTTGGTTTGGTGCCTGGGGTGCCGCTGATGTTTATATTGATGAAATCGTCTTTGTTTCTTCTACCGATGAAATTAACCATATTTTCTATAAGTCGGTCGATAATCTCAGTGATGATATAACTGCGGCTCAAAGTGTAGATACAACAGGTCGCAGAAGTGATACCGTTGCTGTTCTCAACAGTTCCATTGAGACTGCTCAGAACATTGAGGTCGATTATGCCGCTTCTGTCGCTTCGATAAATAAGGCAGTAATTGCCGCAAGGAATAATATGCTTACCGCTACTATGGGGCTTAAAGATATACTTGTTGGCGATATAAACGGTGATGAGCGTATAGATATCCTTGATATTGTCAGGGCTAAAAGGTATATCGCATATGCAAATAACACTAATGTCATTGTAGATAACAGTGATTTTAATAATGATGGTGAAACTGATGTTTATGAATTAATACAGTTACGTAAATATCTTCTTGGTGTTATTGAGTCTGTTTCATAATATTTCTGTTGCTCGCTGATATGATTTTCAGGTTCCGCCAGAAATGGTATTGATATAAAATGTTATCGTTGATACATTGGCGTAAAGGAGAGTTGTATATGAGAAAAACTTTAGGAAAAGCACTTAGCCTGTTTGTGGCAGGTTGCCTTTTGCTGATGCTTTTCCAAAGCGTTCTTATCAACATGGCTGCACAAACAAATTCCGATATCGGCGGCTATGTGTTAAATTCGGATAACGGACTACTTGAACAGTACACAACTGTTGAGAACGGCTGGGGCGGAACAACATCATTTATATATAATGATGAAGCTGGTGCTTATCAGCTTATCCACACTCCAAACAATGGTATCAGCGGTAAACCTGGACGAATGATTTTAAACGGTATTGAAACGCTTGGCTGGTCGGCACAGGATAATCCTATCGTTGCGTTTAAGGTTAAAATAAGCAATAAGGATATTACTTTCGGAAAACTTCGCTGGTCAACTACTGCTGTTATTGAAGCGCAAAAGGCTGGACAATACGGAAGTTTTTGGGTACAAAAGGACAGTATGAACCCGACATATATGAAAAACACCGATTGGCAGGTTATAGCGGTTGATCTGCGCGATTACGGTAACGACTTTGTAAAGGGTAATTATTGGGGATTGGGAATTGATATTGCAAGCGAGAATATTGCTATCCCTGCAACAACAGTTACATTTGATTCAATTGGTTTTTTTGAATGTATCGAAAAGGTAAATGAATATTACGGCTTAAATCGTGACGACGGTGTTTTGGGTAAACGCGCCTTTTCATTTCTTTCTATCGAAGATACATCGGCATTAGCAGCAAGCACCAATACCAATATATCTTTTGATACCGAAGTCGGTGCAATGAAGATAACGGAAAAGAATACAGGCGACGCGAGTCCGTCTTATATTCAAATGAATTTTGATTCAGGTATTGATTTTGCAGATTATCATTACCTTGCGCTTCATGTAAAAACTGATAATACAAACGTACAGGGCGGTACGGTTTCCGCAAGGACTAAAGGCTGGGAAAACGCTTGGAATAACGGTAGCGTCGGTACTTTCTACAATACAAGTTCCGATACTTTGCAATACGGCAAATCCGATGATTGGCAATGGGTGTATTACGATTTCGGTACGCTTGGTAATATGCAGTATCTTACGGGCGATTGGATATCAATGCTTATCTCATTGCAGAAAACAAGCACATCTTTAACCGAAACAACACCTGTTTGGATAGATGCAATAGGCTTGTTTTCTTCAGAAGCAGAGGTGCAGGAGATTTATGCCGCTGCAAATCTTCACAAAAGCAGCGCACCATACTATCTATTAGAACTGGATGGCTCTGATGATTTATATTCAATAGGAGAGACAGACGGAAACACCACGATTTCCTATGACAGCGCCCAAAACGCTCTTAAACTTACGCCGATAAGCACGGGCGCTAATCCCACAAAATTTTCTCTTTCGGTTCCATCAGGATATGAGGCATCTAAATACAGATATTTGGGTTTAAGGGTAAGGCTTGAAAACCCAAACAGTTCGTTTGGCTATGTGAGCGTAAGAACACAAGGTTGGGCTGACGCAAGAAATGAAAATCTTGTCGGTACTTTTTATGATACAAGCACCGCTTGTAACCCTAAATATGCGCAGACGGATAATTGGCAAATAGTTATTTTTGATTTTAATGACCGTGCGCCGCAGTTTTTTACAGGTGATTGGCTCGGACTTCTTATTGGTCTACAATCAGCGAACGGCGGAACTGTGTCAAGTGTTTGGATAGATGCGGTCGGTCTTTTCAAGTCTTCGGGTGAGGCGTGGGATACGCTTTACCGTAACGGTGTATATGATTCCGATATGTTGGATGATAAAAAGAATTATTATCTTGTAGAGCTCAACAGTAATAATTCCAAAACGGTTATTTCCGAAACGGAAGACAACACGCTCATTACATATGATGATACAAAAAAAGCATTAAAACTTACTCCTCGTACAAAAAACAAAGCGCCTACCAAGATTTCAATGTCCATACCTGCAGGCTATGAGGCATCAGAGCATAAAATATTGGCGGTTAGGGTAAAGCTTGAAAGTAAATATATGTCTTTCGGTTATGTGAGCACGCGAACCGAGGGCTGGGCAAAAGCACAGGAACAAAAGCTTATTAATACGTTTTATAATACAAGCACCACGAGCAATCCTATCTATGCACAAACCGAAGAGTGGCAGATAGTAACATACGATTTTTCTAAGAGAAACGATGACTATTTTAACGGCGATTGGTTGCAAATGCTGATAGGCTTTCAAACCTATGCGGGCGGCAGTGATTTAAGCCTTTGGGTGGATGCAATCGGACTTTTTAAATCCGAATCCGATGCAATAAAAACCTTGGCAAGAAGCGATGTATTTAATCCCGATTCAGGCAAAAACAACGAATATCTGCTATATACTTTAAAAACAGAAAATGATATGGCGGCTGTGCATCCGTCGGGTGATAACACTGTAATATCCTTTGATCAAAAAGAAAAAGCGGTAAAAATCACTTCAAACACCACAGGACTTAACCCTACTAATATAACCTTTAACTTCCCGGCAGGTTATAAGGCAGAAAATTATCCTATCCTTGCATTTAGGGTAAAACTTTCTAATAAATATATGATTTTTGATCTGGTAGGCTCGCGCACCGAAGATTGGGCAACAGCACGCGATAAAAATCTTGTGCCGACATTTTATGCATATAATACAGCAAATAATCCTGCTTATGCACAAACCGAGGATTGGCAGTTGGTTGTATTTGATTTTTCACAGCGTGGTACCGATTATTTCAGCGGTGATTGGCTTGAACTTCTTTTGTGTATGCAATCTCGTGCGGGAATCGGCTCGATAAACAATATATGGATGGATGCCTGCGGTATATTTAAAACCGCACAGCAGGCAAGAGAAGTGCTTGGGTATAAAGGGCTTTATGACCCTGCGACCCAAAAGGAGTCAGAATATCTTCTTTATGAGATAAAATCAGAACCCGATATTGTTGTTTTGAAAGCAAGCAATGATAACACCGTAATTTCTTGGGATAAAAATAAAAAGGCACTAAAGGCGATTTCTAAGGATTCTAAGAAAAACTGTTCTGTTGTAATGGCAACCCCTGCGGGGTTCGATGCACAGAAATTCCCTGTGCTTGCCATACGTACAAAAATATCCAACGCATACAGTACCTTTGGAAATGCGGGATACCGTACCGCCGATTGGGCAACAGCACGAAACGAGGGAAAGGTGTCGACATGGTATTCTTACAGCCGTGATGAAAATCCCTATTATTGGGTTACCAGTGAGTGGCAGCTTGTATTTTTTGATTTTTCTTCACGAAACGGCGATTACTTTTCGGGCGATTGGCTTGAACTGTTGCTTGAACTTCAAAAGTTCAATGAAAATGTTGAGGCGGCGCCCGTTTGGATAGACGCAATCGGACTTTTTAGATCCGAGGAGCAGGCGTCTCAGGTGTTGAATCGCGAAAACGTTATAAATCCGCTTGTGATCAGCGGAAGTAAAAAGCAGTATGTTCTTGATTTTGATAGCGAGGCAACGCTCGGTCTTGTTTCTGCAACGGGTGATACGGTCATAAGCTTCGACTCCCAACAAAAGGTGATGAGGGTAACTGTATCCGATCTTGACGGAGACGGCTCGTATTTCACACCGGGCCGTGTCGGCTTAATAGGAAACCGCACCATGTCAATGATGGACGCAGAATCTACACCGATAATCGCAATTAGAATAAAAACATCCACACCGAGAACAATGGGCGGCTTTGCCTACTTTAAAACAAACTGGTTTATGGATAACTATTATTCCATCAACCGCCTTTCCTATAACGGTACCGAAGATTGGCAGATAGTCACATTAGACTGTCTTGATCCCGATAATCTTTTGCCGTGGTATTTTACCGGCGATTGGCATTCTTTACTTCTTGATCTCGCAACCGCGACCGATGTGTCGGAGGGAGATACCTTCCTTGTTGATTGGATAGGAATTTTTGATTGCTATAAAAGCGCCTACGATTACGCAGGCGAGCAGGTGCCGGACGGTCTTAAGGAACATTCGCTTATTTCCAAAAACGATTACGGACTTGCCGGAAATGTTAAAGAGAGTAATTCTGCTCAGAACATTATAGGTGACGACACCGAAAACGCAAAAATTAGACCTGTTGTAATAGCATGTTTATCGGTCATTGTTGTTTTAGGTATTGCGGCGGTATTTGCGGTTTATTATCTGCGTAAACAAAAATTAAAATAATCGGAGGTATATTGATATGAAAAGACTATTTTGTTTGCTTTTAGCGATGGCTATTGTGCTTTTCTGCGTCGCCTGCGGCGGTTCTTCGGGAGGAAGAAAGAATAAGACAAATGCGAAAAAACTTTTCGATGAACCCATAACATTCACCATGTTGCTTTCGGAACACACTAATCAGCCTGTAAAAACCGATACTCTGAAATTTAAAACTATTACAGAACTTACCAACGTTACGCTCGATGTTGATGTAACGCCCGCTTCGGCATATGAAAACAAAATAATTGCCGCGGCAACAAGCGGTAAGATGTACGATATTACATATATGAATGTCGATCAGATGCGTCAGTATTCACCGAATCTTTATCTTGATCTGACCGATAAATTTGAAACACTTGCGCCCGATTACTGGAATATTGTTAAAGATGACCAGCTTAATGCTTCCACAATGATTGACGGAAAATACTACGGTTTTACTGTTGTGAATGATGTAAGTTATGCCGAAACGGGCGAATACGGCGGTCTTTGGCCTGCAATGCGTACCGATATTCTCGATGAAAACGGTCTTAAACTCCCGACTACATGGGATGAAATGTTTACGACCCTCAAAAAACTTAAAAAACTTTATCCCGACAGCACCCCGATTTCAGGACGCTCAAAATACAATATCATTGATACTCTCGAATATTCTCTCGGAATGTACCGTCAGATACATATGGATCAGGAGACTGGTAAATATGTATGCGGCGTACTTGAGGATGAGTATTATACTGTTTTAAAAACGATGAACCTTTATTATAATGAGGGCATTCTTGATAATGGCTTTGAATCGGTCAATAGCAACACCTGGAACGACGGTGTAAACTCGGGCAAGATATTCTTCTGGATAGACAACCTCGGCTTCAGTACTATTCAAACAAGAACGCTTAATCAAACAAATCCTTCGGCAATTATGAAAGCAATTCCGCTTATGACAAATTCGTTCGGCAAAAAGGGCGGCGGTATTCTTTATCCCGATATAAAATATAGCGAGCAGTGGGTATTAAGTGCCAAAACTGCCGACCCTGAAAAAGCTGTTAAGTTTATGAACTGGTGTTATACAGACGAGGGTATGCTTACTAATAATTACGGCAAAGAGGGCGAATCATACACTGTAAACAAGGATGGATCCATTACTATTCCCGATTCGATTATTGATAAATACAGGGGACTTACTTCGCCCGATTATTCATGGATGTCAGATTACGGTCTCGGTCAACTTTGCTTTGCTCCCTTGTTCAATCAGAAGTATTCGATAAGCTCCTTTATGAATGCCGATGAAGAGGATAAGCTGTATAAGGCTAATGCTGCTGTATTAAAGGCAGATGTTGAGGCAGGAAATACTATAAATCAACAAACAGTTTATCCTGATGTTCCAACAAACATTGCTGAAAAGAGAGACCTCATTGAAACTTATATCAATCAGTCTGTTTTTGCTTTTGTAAAAGGTACGAAGCCGCTTAGTGAATTTAATTCCTTTGTTGATCAGGTAATAACCATGGGCATAAAAGAGGTGCTTGCGGCCTATAACTCATAGTTGGTGTAAAAATATGAAAACAGTAAATAAGATTATAGCGTTTTTTCTGGCGGTGCTTTTATGCGGACTTGTCGGTTGTGAATCTGCCTACAAGTCCTCTGAACAAGATTCTAGCGATACCGATAATGATGTTCAAAGCACGCAGGTTTCTTTTCCTATTGAAAAGAAATATTCGGATGAACAACTTGCACTTATGTTCACTAACGCAAAGGTTATGGAGGGCGGTAAAATACCTTCCGAACGTTCAAGGGTAGCGGAATTTGATCCCGATTGGGCATTTAGTCATGTGCCGTATCTGGTTGAATTTAAGGGTAAGTTATATGCAATGTGGAATTCGGGGCGTGTAAATGAGGATGACCTCGGACAACGGGTAATGTTTTCCTGCTCCGATGATTTTTATAACTGGAGCAAGCCTATACCTCTTGTGGATACACAGATGGGCGTCTACTCCGAGGCAATACTAGGCGCAGCCGGTTTTTATGTAAGCGGTGATACGCTTTATGCCTACTATTCAAAAACCGAACTTCGTGCCGAGGTGCTTCGTGAGAACGGTACTTTACGCCCCGAAAACGATGCAACACCGGAGGATGTTCTTTCAACTCAGGGCTATTGTTTTTCGACCACCGACGGTATAAACTGGACCGAACCCGTAAAATATAATTCTTTTTCAACCACCCAAAATGCCGTAACCGGCGCTAACGGAAGGGAATTCATATTTATTGGTGCTTCGTGCCGTTATAACGATGAGCACAGTCCTGTTGCATGGAACATTTCGGGCGCTGATACCTCGCTAATAACCGAAACAACAGGTTTTTGTGAAGCATGCGGTCTTATAACGCCCGATAACATTGTTCATATGCTTGTGCGAAACGATTCAGGATATCTTTATCATTCGGCGAGTTACGATAACGGTGAAACATGGGGCACGCTTTGTAAGACCGATTTTGCGGTTGAGTCTTCCATGGCAAATGCAGGTCAACTGCCCGACGGAACATACTATATTATCTGTAACAGTAAAGAACTAAATACATGGGACAGACTCCCTCTTTATATGTATACATCCAAGGATGGATACAATTATGATACACGCTATATAATTCGCAATGAAACCGATTATAAAATGCAGAAAGCTGGAATAGCCAAGGGAGGATATTTTGCATATCCAACCACTCTTATTTACGGCAATTACATGTATATTATTTATTCGATGCAAAAAGAAGTGATAGAGGTAACCAGAATAGACCTTACCAAAATAATAGATTTTTAAGGGTAACATTATGACAGATAAATGTAAATTAGACGCAGAAAAAATGACAAACCAAGGTTTTACCGATATGGGAAAACTAAGGTCACAGAGAAGTACCGTAGCGGGTTTTAATCCGCATTGGGCTTATGCTCATCATGCTTATATAGCTTTCTATAAGGGAAAATGGTATATTGCGTGGTCGAGTGGAAAGGTCAATGAAGATGACCTCGGACAGCGTATTTTGTATGCCGTTTCAGAGGATGCTCTAAATTGGAGTAAACCCAAGGTCATGATGGATTCGTATCGTGGGATTTATTCCGAAACGGTGCTTTCATGTTACGGTTTTTATGAAGCGGACGGAGTTTTATACCTTTATATAACTATGCAGGAGTTTAAACCCGAATCGCTGCTTGAAAACGGCACATCAAGACCGGACGGCGAACATTCGGGTGATGTTCTTTACCGCCATAGATATGTGATGAGTACCGAGGATGGTCAAAATTGGACTGAGGCGGTCCGCTGTGAGTGGGGCGGCGGAACACAATGCGTTTCAATGTGTCTGAACGGTCGCCGTTTTTTCTTTGATATGACCGATGCTTTTTATAACGACGGTACCGATCCTTTGTGTTGGAAAAAAACAGGTCTTTCGTACGAACAGGTAAAATCAGCAAATGATAGGGGCGCCGTGCTTCTTTGTGAGGCGGCGGGTTATATGACTGATGACGGAGTTATCCATATGCTGAACCGCAGTAACGCAGGAAGACTTTGGCTCAGCGAAAGTTATGATAATGGCGAAAATTGGAGCGATTCCTTTCCTACCGGTTTTTTGGTGGAGTCTTCGCAGTTTAATGTAGGAAGACTACCCGACGGAAGATATTATATCGTTTCAAACGGACAAAAGCATCCCACATGGGATAGAAAAGAATTGTATCTTTATATTTCTGAGGATGGCTTTTTATTTGATAAACGCTATACGGTAAGGGATGAGGATGATTATAAAATAATGCAAAAGGGTCTCGCAAAGGGTGGTGCTTTTGCATATCCAACAACCGTTATACATGACGGATATATAGTTATCTCATATACGAAACAAAAAGAGGCGGTAGAGGTTACTAAAATTCTGATTAATGACATTTAGAAAGTTATATAGGGTGATAATTTCAAATGAAATTCAATAAACCGAGTTATATATTTGCGGCAATTTCTTTGGCGCTCGCTTTGATGTTTTCTGTCTGTTTTTGTACTGTATCGGCACAAAAAGCGGGGGTTGAAAAAACCAAACCGGGCGAAAACTTAAATACAGTGATATCACAACGCTTGCCTTATATGAGCGAAGCGCTGGAAAAGTGTGAAAAATTATCGGGTGATATATCTTTAGAACTTGGAGTTACGGATGCCCGAGGTGTTTTTGAAATCACACAGATTGAGGGTAAAGAGGCCGCAAATGTTACAAAAGACGGTAATTTAACATATAACTTCGGTGTAAAAAAATCGGGGTTGTATTATTTCAGTTTGGAATACATTGTCACCGGTGCTGCCAACAATAACGCAGGTCTTAATCTGCTTGTAGACGGAAGTGTTCCGTATTTTGAATGTGAAAATATCAAACTTTACCGTACGTACCACGATGTTGGAGAAGTTACCGTGAACAGTAAGGGTGATGAGGTTCGCTTACAAACCGAGGAAATAGTGGATTGGCAGACACGTGAGTTGCGTGACAGCAGCGGCTTTTATTCCTCACCGTTGGTTTTTTGGTTAAGCGAGGGAGAACATTCGGTAACGCTTGAATGCATCTCGCAAAGTTTTGCGGTTACATATCTCAGATTAAACGGATACAGTGAGCCCGTCCCGTATAATGAACTTTCTGCAAGTTACAGCGGTATAGGTAAAATTAACGGTGTAATATTGGTTAATGAGGCTGAGGATTCGGTCGACGGTAAAAACGATGCTACCATTCGTATTGAGGCGGACGGTGATCCTGCTACTCAACCGATATCCTTCGGTTACCGCGTGTTTAACTGTGTGGGGGGCTACCGTTGGCGACGCGGTAACCAATCTATAACATTTGGTTTTGATGTTGAAGAAAGCGGATATTATCAGTTGGGTTTCAGATATCTTCAATCGTGGAACGATGGCATACCCTCATACAGAAAAATTACAATTGACGGTAGTGTGCCCTGTGCGGAACTGTCTGAATGTCGTTTTGATTACTCAAACAATTGGCAAACCAAGGTTCTTGGCGGGACTTCTCCTTATGTTTTTTGGCTTGAAAAGGGTCATCACACTATTGAAATGACGGCCGTTCTCGGCGAGGCGGCAGGTGTCGTTCAAAGTTTGTATGATGATATGTCATTACTTTCGGAAATGATACTTGATATAACCATGCTTTCGGGGAATGACCCCGATCCTAATTACGATTACCGTTTTTATAAGTTTTTGCCCGAACTTGAGGGTCAGTTTGAGCAACTTATTGAAAGTTTGCAAGAGAATTATGATGAGATTTACCGTCTTTCAGGACGTAATACAAGCATGGGCAGTAATTTCAAGTCGATAATAGGTCAACTTGAAAGCATGAAGGATGATCCGTTTACTATTGCCAAGCGTTATTCGCAACTTACGAATGCGCAGGAAAATCTCGGAAATTGGTACCTTGGATGTCAAAGCTCACCGCTGCTTATAGACAGTTTTTCGGTGGCTTCACCTGATATGACGATAAAATACAAGGAAGCCAATGTGTTTCAGAAAATAAGAAGCACAATCAAGAATTTCTTTGTTTCATTTACAAAGGATTACTACGGTGTTGGCAGCACGGTGGACGGTGATACCGAAATAACCGATGAAATCACAGTATGGGTAGCCAGAGGTACCGAATGGGTGGAGGCAATTCAGGAACTTACCGATTCACAGTTTACCGCTGAAACGGGTATTCAGGTGAATATGCGTGTCGTTCCTGCTTCACAGCTTAATACAGGTAGTACAAATGTGCTTTTGCTTTCCATTATTTCAGGAACAGCACCTTCGGTTGCTTTAGGGGTTTCATCAAATTCTCCGGTAGAGTTTGCCATGCGTGATGCCATTGTAAGACTTTCCGACCTCGACGGATATGAAGAGGTTTGCAATAATTTTCTTGAAAATTCTTTAACCGCATACAAATTTCAGGATGGATATTATGCGTTGCCCGAAACGATAAACTTTAACTGTTTGTTCTACCGTACCGATATATTGAAACGGTATAATATTTCGGTTCCCGATACACGTGAGGAGCTGTACTACGAAACGCTTCCCGCACTTTATCAGAACGGTATGAAGTTTTTTCAGACCAAGGATTATATGCAGTTTCTCTATCAAAACGGAGGACAACTTTACAACGATGACGGACATAGTTGTGCGCTTGACAGTTCAATCGCTGTAAGCTCTTTTAAGGAATATGTTGAGATGTATACCAACTATGCATGTGATGTAAATGCCAATTTCTTTAACCGCTTCAGAAGCGGAGAAATGCCCATAGGAATCGGCGGTTACGGTATGTATATGCAGCTTTGCACGGCGGCGCCCGAGCTTACCGGAAAATGGCGTATAGCCCCGTTTATTGGAACCGAAAGATCGGACGGCACTGTTGACCGAACGTCGGTAGGCCTTGCAGGCACTTGCGGAATCATCCTGAAAACAGGGAACGAAAGAACTGTAAATAACTCGTGGGAGTTTTTAAAATGGTGGGTTTCCGAAAAAACTCAGATTGAATTTTCAGGCGCCATTGAATCGCTTATCGGTGTAGAGGGTCGCTGGAACAGCGCTAATATCAATGCGTTTTTGGCGCTTGATTGGGATTTTAATGACCTTGAGGTTATAAAAGAACAGTTTAAGTGGATGATAGATACTCCCGTCCTTCCGGGAAGTTATTATACCGGAACTTATATCAACAATGCGTTTACAGATGTTGTTGTTTCTGAAAAAATGTCGGCACGCGATGCGCTCGAGATTGCTGTTAAAAGCATAAACCGTGAGCTTGAGGATAAGCAGAAAGAGTATGGATTATATGAGGAACCCTAAATCTAATATGAAACATATGTCACCGTCGCAGTTTTTCAAAAAATATGCGATAGGATATTCAATGGTTTTACCGTTTTACCTATTGTTTATACTTTTTGTTGTTGTGCCTGTGGTTGTAGCATTTGTTCTGAGTTTTACACAGTATAATATGATCCAATCACCGACTTTTACAGGTACGCATAATTATATAAAACTTTTGCTTGACGATAAGGTGTTTTGGAAAGCAGTAAGCAATACGCTTGTGTTTGCGGTCATTGTGGGTCCGTTAGGTTATTTTATGAGTTTTTTTGCGGCATGGGTACTCAACAACTTGAAATTCCGCAATCTTTTTGCGTTGGCTTTTTATGCACCGTCTATATGCTCAGGCATCGCGATGAGTACAATATGGCTTTATTTCTTTTCGTCTGACCGATATGGTCTTATAAACAATTTTCTGATAAATCTCGGCATTATCAATGAACCTATTTTGTGGACACAGGATCCCGAATACATACTACCTGTTATAATTATTATCTCGGTATGGATGAGCATGGGAAACGGTTTCCTTGTTTTTCTTGCGGGTCTTCAAAATGTTGATAAAACACTTTATGAGGCGGCATATATTGATGGTATGCGCTCAAAATGGCAAGAACTTAAATTCATAACTTTGCCGCAGATGAAGCCTCAACTTCTTTTCGGTGCCATAAATGTTGTTACAAATTCTTTTGGTGTATTTGATATTGCCGTTTCGGTTTCGGGTCTTCCAAGTCCGAATTATGCAGGTCATACCATAGTTGCTCATCTTTACGATTATGCCTTTATACGCTCGGAAATGGGTTATGCATGTTCAATAGCAACTATTCTGTTTACCATAACCTTTGTAATAGGTAGGATACTTATGTATGCCCTCAGTGTACATGATAATCCTAAGCGGAGGTCGCTGTGATGAATAAATGGTACGGCAAACAAATACGAAAACTCGGTACAAAGAAGGGTGTTGCCTCGGTGCTTGTATATGTACTGATGGGGATATTGGTTGCATTTACAGCTTTACCACTCGTATACCTTATATGTACTGCGTTTAAACCACTTAATGAACTGTATGTTTTTCCGCCTCAATTTTTTGTGAGAAATCCTACGCTTAAAAATTTCCGAGATTTGCTCTTATCGCTTTCAAGTTCTGAAGTACCGTATTCGCGTTATGTATTCAACAGCACATTTATTACCATATGCGTAACGGGCGGAAGTATAATTTTAAGTACCCTCGGTGCATACGGAACTGTAAAGCACCGACCACCCGGCAGTATGGCTATGTTTCAGGTAATTTTGGCATCCTTAATGTTTTCACCGTATGTTACGCAAATACCGCGGTATCTTGTTATCAATGAACTTAACCTTGTCGATTCATTTGCGGCGATAATATTGCCCGGTGTTGTTTCGTCCTATAATTTCTTTTTGGTGAAGCAGTTTGTAGAGCAACTGCCAAATGAGCTTATAGAGGCTGCACGAATAGACGGTGCAGGGGAATATAAGATATATTGGAAAATAATTATGCCGATGCTTACACCTGCATGGTCAACATTGTTGGTGTTCAGTTTCGTAGGTACTTGGAACGATTATTTTTCACCGCTTATTTATCTCAGTGATCCCGCAAAACAAACTTTGCCGCTGGCACTTAATACCATCTCGGGCGGCGGCATAGGCAGGGCGGGTGCAGTATCGGCAGCAACTCTTCTTATGACAGTTCCTACGGTTATTGTATTTACGGTTGCGCAGAAAAAGGTTATGCAGACCATGATGTATTCAGGCATAAAAGGATAAGGAGGAGCATATGAAAAACAGAATAGTAAGGCTGCTATGCGGCACGGTTGCTACCGTATTTTGTATGCTCTGCTTTTCAGTAGGTGTCTGTGCGGAAAATGATGCGGATTATTATACTATTAACGGTGATGAGATTATTCCCACACCTGCAACATACGAATATGCAGGCTCCGTTGATCGTATTTCGGGAACCGCCGAAAAGGATTTTCTTTCACAACCGAGCGATATTTTTATAGATAAAGATAATTATTTGTATATTGCAGATACAGGAAATAACCGTATAGTGAAGCTTGATAGACATGGTAATCTTTTGCTGTCAATCTCCGAGGCGGACGGTATGACTTTAAATGCTCCTGAAGGTGTTTTTGTAACCGAAAACGGAGATGTTTTTATTGCCGATACCGCAAACGGCCGTGTGGTTCATACCGATAAAAACGGTCAGTTTATAAAAAGTCTTACAAAACCCGACAGCACACTTCTTGCGGACGTGAATGTTTATTCTCCGACTAAAATCGCCGTTTCATCCAAGGATATTGTTTATATTCTTATGGGCGAAAAAATCATGTCGGTCAATATGTCGAATGAGTTTTTGGGCTATATCGGTCAAACCGATATCGGATATAATTTTTTGGATGCGTTTCTTCGCTTTTTTGCCTCGGAAGAACAAAAAAAGAATATAGAAAAACGCAATGCAACAGAGTATACAAATATAACCGTAAATTCTAAGGATCTTATATACTCCGTATCGCGCGATACAACCGAGGGTCAGATTAAAATTCTTAATAGTGTTGGTACAAATATTTACAGAAAAATCAGCGCAGCAGTATTGGAAAGCAAAATTATAGAAGATATTGTAGGAAATATTTTTTCGGGTAATATAATAGAAAAAAAATTTATTTACGGCGAAAATGTTAAGGGTAAAGCAGCGCTGTTTGTTGATTGCTGTGTAAATTCTAAAGGCATTATAACCGCTATTCAAAAGCAAAACGGCAAGCTTTATCAATACGATCAGGAAGGCGACCTGCTCTCCGTCTTTGGTGGATTAGGTCAACGGCAGGGTGAATTTTCAATACCGTCGTCTATCGCAATTGATTCAGAAGGGGAAATTTATGTTCTTGATGCAAGTAACGGCAATGTCCAGATTTTTGAACCATCATTTTTTATTAAAGAGGTTCATTCTGCAGTAACCGATTATTATAACGGCAATTATGATGATAGTTATTCCCATTGGCAAAATGTTTTGGAACTTGATGAGAATTATCCTCTTGCCCGTTTCGGAATTGCCAATTATGAAAATAAAAACGAAAACTATATTGCGGCTATGGAAGGGTATCGTTATACAAACGACCGTGAGGATTATTCTTCCGCATTTATAGAGCAGAGATACTTAGTTATAAGAAATAATTTTCCGCTTGTATGCTTGTGTGTGGTTCTCGCTTTTGTTCTTGCATTTGTCGGCATTGTACTTTTGCATAAAAAATCAAGCAGACTGCTTTATGCATATGAAATGTATGAGGTGGATTCTTTTGGACTTAAGGAAGGACTTTGGCTTTGTACGGGAATACTTATGCATCCTTTCCGCACGCTTGATAATATTAAAAACAGCCGTAAAAGAATAGCACCGTGGGGTGCGGTAATAATAGTAGCCGTTGTTTTTGCAGTACGCCTTATATTTATTTATACGGTTCATTATCCGTTTATGGATATTGAACTTGAAGATGTTAATATCGTTCTTGAGTTTATTAAGCTTATCGTACCGATCATAACATGGTCCTGCGCGGTATTTCTTATATCAGGTCAGTTTTCAGGCGAATCAACATTAAAAGAAAATTTCATAGCCACCGCTTATTGCTGGGTGCCGTATATTGTTGCAAATCTTCTTGCAACGGCATTGTCTCATGTGCTTGGAAGAGGGGAAACAGGTTTCTTTGCGTTCCTTGTAAATGGTGTAATGATATGGATAATAATTCTCCTCATTAATTCAGTAAGCCGATTGAATGATTTCTCATTCGGCAGAACATTGCTTGTTTGTCTTGTTTCTTTGCTGTGTATGGTTATATGTTGGTTTATTGTTCTTTTCGGATATATGGTTATAGTTAGTTTCTTGCAGTTTGTGCGAGAATTGATGCAGGAACTTCAACTTTTGATGATATAGAAAGGCGGGTTTTATGAAAAGATTAATCTCAAAAAGAATAATATGTGTGATGCTCGCCTTTGGTATTATTGTATCGGCCGAAGTTTTTTCGCCTGCGGCAGAAAAGGCAGTCGGAGAAAATAACAGCAGGATAGATGATGAGTTTATATCCCAAAACCGCAGTGAATACGAGTATGTCTGTTCAGACGGAGATATTGCTTTATGGTACAGGCAGGATATCGGTGCATATCAAATAAAAAACACCGACAACATCGTTTTGTGGAATAGTGTTATTACTGACGAACTTTATGATTTGGATGAGTTTGGCGGCAAATGGCTGAATTATATGCAATCGGTGCTTGCTATCAGGTATACACTTAATACCGATACATCGGGTAATTTTATGAAAAGTTATTCGGCAGCCGAGACAACCTCTATCAAGTCATACAGACTTGAAAAGGGAATAAGACAGGTTATTGAGTTTAAAGACTCTGAAATAACGGTAACGCTTGATACGATTTTAAGTGACGGGGGACTTACCGTTATGGTACCAAAGGATGGTATTGTTGAAAAGGGTGATTTTTGCCTTGTTTCTTTTGAAATCATGCCTTTTTTCGGTGCGGGTACGGTAAACGAGGACGGATATCTTGTATATCCTGACGGTAATGGCGCGCTTACATATTTTGACACCTATAATAAGCGCAATATCAATTCCACCGCACTTACACTCGATGTTTACGGCACTATCAATACCGAGGAGATAGACGGCGACGATAATAACTATCCCGCTTCTATGCCGCTTTTCGGAATAAAAAAGGGTGAAAGGGCGTTTGCTGCCGCTGTGACTTCGGGTGATGATGCGGTCAGTATTTCGGTGAATCCTGCCCTTGATATATCGCCAGTTGAACTTAATTATGAGTATTTTTCATTCTCATACCGTCAGACGTATAAAATATATCTTTCGGGAATCGGAAGCAGCGAGTCGGCATCTTCGGGTACTAAGTTATCGGACGCCATTGGCGGCAAGCGTTCGGTAAGGTATTTTTTCCTTAGCGGCAATGAAGCCAATTATAGCGGAATGGCAAATGTCTATCGCGATTTTCTTCTTAAAAATAAACTTTTAAATCCGGTAAATGATGTAGAAGAACCTTGTGTATATCTTATGTTATTTATGGGAGCCAAGAATCTCAATTCGCTTTTCGGCGGTGTAACGAATGTTACCACTTTTGAAGAGGTACAGAAAATCATATCGGATTACCGTGAAGCAGGGGTGAAAAATCTTAATGTGACCCTGCGCGGATGGAACAAAGGTGGTTACGGTTCAGGTTCACTTAAAATCAATCCTGATAGGAAATGCGGTGGAAAAGCTGGATTCACAAAGTTAATTAAATTTGTAAACTCATGCAATGGTGTAAAACTCTTTCTTGAACTAAATTTTCTTGAACTTTCAAGCGAAAAACTTTCATTCGGCTTAAAACAGAGTGCGGTATTGCTCGGAAACAGCACAACCCTAACCGACAAGGAAAAAGAAAAATATTTGCTTTCACCTTTAAGGTTTGAAACGCTTTATAAAAAGGCTAATAAAAAAATATCAAAATTCGGTAATGTTGAAATAGCTGTTTGCAGTGTAGGGGAACTTATCTACACCGATTACCGTCGTTCTAAAACACAAAGCCGAAAACAGACTATGGATGTTTTCAAACAGGTGTCGGATACAGGGGTGCAGGGAGCAAATCTTTATATGCTTTCAACCGCAAAATATCTTTATGATGTTCCGTTTGAAAACAGTACCGACCGTATTACCGATGAACAGATACCTCTTGTTTCTTCGGTGATAGGCGGCAGTATACCTATGACGTCAGGTGTAGGTAATATGACCGCCGATTACGATTTGCTTAAATTGCGTTGGATAGAATACGGCCTGTGCCCATCATTTGAACTTACATATGATTCTCCTGTAAAGTTAGGCGAAACGAATTATACAGTCCTGTTTTCTTCGCGTAGTTCAAAATGGGAAAAAACCGTTGCCGATACATATAATATCTGGGTAGAAAAATTGTCCGACATATACGGGAAAAGGGTAATAAGTCACGAAAAAATTGGAGAGGGTGTCGTTCGTATTGTTTACGAAAATGACGCAAAGGTATATCTTAATTATAAAATGGAAGATACTGAAATCGATGGTATTACCGTAAAAGCAAAGGATTTTACGGTGGTAAAAACGGAGGGAACCGCGGATGATAAAAAATAATAAAAACAGAATCAGGTTTTCCTCAAAAATGCGCGATAATTTTATCGGATGGTTTTTTGTGGCACCTTTTACAATAGGTCTGAGCATCTTCTTTGTTTTTCCGTTGGTTTCTTCGGTCATGCTCAGTTTTGGCGGAACCCACCCCCAACAGGCGGGATTTCATATCGTTATGACCGGTCTTGAAAATTACAAAAAGGCTTTTGTTTCGGATACGCTTTTTCTGCCTAAACTTTGGTCAACCTTAAAGAGCACTGTAATAAATGTTCCTCTAACGCTCATTGCATCACTTCTTATAGCAATTCTCCTTAACAGTGTAAAAAAAGGAAAGGGAATATTACGTGTTATTGTCGTGCTACCGTTTTTGCTCGGCACTGGTGAAGTTATGGTGCAGTTAATGGGTCAAGGTGTTGATACCAAGATTATCAATATTGCCAACAGTCAGTTTATTCCTCGCGAATTTCTGGACTATTTAGGTTCCGATTTTGTTGAGGTGCTTGACCTGCTTTTCGGTACTATTGTTAAGGTGCTTTGGTCAAGTGGCGTGCAAACACTTCTCTTTCTTTCGGCTATTCAGGGCGTTCCGGCGTTGCTTTATGAATCAGCCAAAATCGACGGTGCCAACGCATACGAGGTTTTTTGGAATATAACCCTGCCGATGGTTTCTCCAATTTTGCTTCTTAATATGGTTTATACCATTATGAATTCTTTTACCGATGCGGAGAATATAGTGATTGAATATATACAGCAGCAGATATCAAAATATGCCGCACACGGTTATGCGGCGGCGCTTGGATGGATATATTTTATATTTGTAGCAATAACATTGCTTATAGGTTGGTTGCTTATCGGAGGTTATATAAAGTCGCTTAATTCGACGGGAGGAAACCGCGAATGAAAAGAATAAATGATATTATCAGAAAAATAATCTTCGGTGCTTTTATTATTGGCTTTGCATATATTTTTCTGTATCCGTTCCTTTATATGATCGTTAATTCGGTTAAAACAAACGACGATTTGTACAGTTCAGTCGTTGTATGGATACCGCGTTCGCTTCATTTTTCAAACTATAAAATGGCATCGCAGATACTTAGTTATGCGAATAATCTTAAGAATACCGTAATCGTGACCGTTTTTTCACTGCTGGGGCAGTTGGTTACCTGTTCTATGGCAGGATACGGGCTTGCGCGTTGCAGATTCGTAGGAAAAAAAGCGCTTACATTTTTGATGTTGCTTGCAATGCTTATACCTGCTCAGACAATTATTGTTCCGCAATATCTTATATTTTCAGAACTAGGTTGGATAAATACATATCTTCCTTTTATAATACCGTCATGGCTCGGAAACGGGTTCAAGGGTGCGCTTTTTATATTTGTTTTCAGGCAGTTTTACAGTAGCCTTCCGCGCGAACTTGAGGAGGCGGCAAGGGTGGATGGTTGCGGTTTTATCAGAACCTTTTTCAGTATAATATTTCCGATATCTAAATCATCCTATGTTGTGGTAACGGTTCTTGGAATGGTATGGCATTGGAGCAACTATTTCGAACCGAGTATTTATATAAGTAAAACTGAGTTAAGCCTGCTTTCGAGCGGACTTGCCAATCTTGCCGAGGCGGTTTCGCGTCCGCCCGATGTGCTTGAAAAGTTGTATGATATTTCAAGTGAAAATGTTCTGAACAATGCTGTACTTATGGCGGCGTGCTTTATGGTACTGATACCTATTTTGATAGTATTTGCTTTTTTGCAAAGACAGTTTATTGAGGGTATTGAGCATACAGGACTTACTGCAGAATAAAGAGGAGATATATAAAATGAAAGAAAAATGTTTGCCCGACGGCGTATATCCAACCATGCTTACCCCGTATACACCCGATAACAAGGTGGATTATGAAGCGGTCGCTTTGATGGTGGAATGGTATATTTCTCAGAACTGCGATGGAATCTTTGCAAATTGCCTATCAAGCGAGATAGATTATTTGACATTAGAGGAAAGAAAAGAGATACTTTCGGTCGTTATGAAAACCGTGAACGGCAGGGTGCCGGTTGTGGCATCGGGTATGACGGTAGGTGATATCGACAGTCAGATAGAGGAATTGCGCTGTATGGCAGAGTGCGGTCCCGACGCCGTAATATTGATTGCGAGCAGAATGATAGGACCCGATGAAAGTGAAGAACTGCTTAAAGAAAAGACTATGCGTATAATGGACGCCTTACCCGACTGTGATTTTGGCTTTTATGAATGTCCCGTTCCTTATTCAAGGCAGTTAAGCCCTGAATTTTTGCGTTGGTGTGCAGGAACCGACAGGTTTGTATTTTTTAAGGATACAAGTTGCAGTATTGAGGCAATAAAGCTTAAACTTGATGCTGTAATAGGATCAAGGCTTAAGTTATTTAACGCCAATTCTGCCACACTTCTTGAATCGTTAAAATACGGCGCGGCAGGTCTTTCGGGTGTAATGGCAAACATACACCCCAATTGGTACAGTATTCTTGTAAAGGCATATATCGACGGCAAATATGATAAGGCCTCCAAGATGCAGAATATTATCGGTGGGCTTTCCATATTTCAGTATCAGAAATATCCACTGAATGCAAAATACTACATGGCTCTTGCAGGTGTTTCAATCAAAACTGTATTGAGCCGTAACAGACCCGGTGAGATATTGGATGAATCAAACGAGCGTGAGATCGAGCAGTTTTTCAATCTTTCAAAATATATTGATGCAATTATTTAAGAAGTAAGATTCATGAATATTCCAAGACTTGAGTATCCGAATTCGCAATTTTTACGCGAAAGTTGGCTGAATCTCAACGAATAATGGCATTTCGAAACCGATCTATCGGCTTCGGGAATCGAACGCGGTATTATGAAGACTGACTTTCTTCAGAAAAGTATTACGGTGCCGTTTTGTCCCGAATGTAAACTGTCGGGTATAGGCTTTACCGATTTTATGCCGAGTGTGTGGTATAAGCGAAAGATAGATATTTTAAAGGAGCAACTTTCGGGAAGGGTATTCTTGAATATAGGCGCCTGTGATTATTTCACTACACTTTGGATAAACGGCAATCAAGTAGGCACACATAAGGACGGTTTTTCATCCTTTAAATTTGATATCACTGATTTTTTGTGCGTGGGTGAAAATGTCATTACCGTTAATACTCAGGATGATACACGGAATATTCTTCAGCCTACGGGAAAGCAAAGTACCGAATGGCGCCAACATAATTGCGTTTATTCCCGTACTACCGGTATTTGGCAGACGGTATGGCTCGAATTTACTTCAAGGGAATATATAGAAAATATAAAATTTTATCCAAATGCTAAGGATGGCACGATTTCGGCAAAGGTGCGCTTGAACGGTTGCGCCAACTTTACGGCAGAGGTCTTCTATAAAGGGAAAAAGATGGGCGAATATGTAAGTCAAAGTGCCGAAAACACACTTGCATTTTCCATTTCACTTGAAGAAAAACATCTATAAACCTTACGGTGAAAGTCAATTTGTAGGTCCGTCTACATTTTCTGATGCTGCGGGATGGGCAGACAATCCGAACGAGGAGCAATGGACCGATATTTTCAGTTTTGTTGTTTTTAGAATCGATATTTAATATATATTTTTAAAGCACTTGGAGGAATTAAATGTTAAAGGCTGAATGGATAAAATCACCCGACACCTACGGTAAAATATGTCCCGTTTTCAAAAAGGATTTCTCGGTTTTATCGGGATTTAGCTCTGCAACGCTTAAAATCACCGCAAGGGGTGTTTATGAGGCAAGGATAAACGGTGAACGGGTAGGGGACTTTGTTATGGCGCCCGGCTGGACTGAGTATGAATCGCGTTTGCAGGTGCAGGAGTACGATATAACTGATATGCTAAGCTACAAAAATGAAATTACTGTACTTGTGGCAGACGGATGGTATCTCGGCAGGGTTTCTATGGGAAGGGCCTCGGGTAAACCGATGGACTTTGAGGGTTCACCTACTTGTGATATAAGAAAAAACAAGGCAATAATAGTTCAGATCGACATTACTTATCCGGATGGTACGGTTCAATCTGTATCATCCGATACAGATTGGCTTGTTGCCAAGAGCAATCTGCTTTTCTGCGATATTTATGACGGGGAGATCTATGATGCCAATGTTACTCCAAAGTTTATTGATAACGCCCTTTTGGATAGGTATGATGATAAATCAATGCTTATTCTGCAGGAGGGTGAAAAGGTAGTTGAAAATGAACGCATAGCCGCGTCCGAGATAATAATTACCCCCAGAGGTGAGAAGGTAATAGATTTCGGTCAGAACTTAACGGGTTATGTTGAACTGAAAGTTACTGCCCAAAAAGGCGAAAGAATAAAACTATCCTTTTCCGAGATACTCGACCATGACGGGAATTTTTATAATCGAAACTATCGTGCCGCAAAGTGTTTGTATGAATATATATGCAAGGATGGCGAACAGACTCACAAACCGCCCCTTACTTTTTACGGTTTCAGATATATAAGAATAGATGAATTTCCGTCCGAAGAAATATCTCCGGAATGTTTTACTGCCATAGCGGTACACAGCGATATAAAACGAACGGGAAGTATAGTTACTTCAAACACCAAGATCAATCAACTTTTCCGAAATATTATATGGGGTCAGAAATGTAATTTTCTTGATATTCCCACCGATTGTCCGCAGAGGGATGAGCGCCTTGGCTGGACAGGGGATGCCGAGGTATTCATAAAGACCGCAACATATAACTATGATGTGCATAACTTTTTTATAAAGTGGATAAACGATATGATAGCATCGCAGTTTGAAAACGGTGCGGTGCCGTATGTTGTTCCAAATGTTTTTCGCAATAATTTGGGTGCCGCCGCATGGGGCGATGCGATAACAATCTGTCCGTGGCAGATATATCTTACATACTGTGATACTGATATTTTAAAAAAAACTTTTCCTGCTATGAAGCGGTGGCTTGATTATATAAACTCGGTCACCGAAATAAAGGGAATGTGGTCGGGAGGCTGGCAATTCGGCGATTGGCTTGAACTTGGTGCACCTTACGGTCAAAAAAAGGTTATACGCGTGATACACTCGTTGCAACGGCTTTTTATGCTAATTCAGTTGATATAGTGTGTAAAACGGGAAGAATACTCGGAGAAGATATTTCTGAATATGAAAAGCTTTATGCTGAGATAGTTAAGAATTTTAAGGAGCATTTTTTTCTTCCTTTGCGCACACAAACCGAACATATTTTGGTTATACGTTTCGGACTTTCGGATAATCTTCAGGCTGTAGCGGACAACCTCGCCCAAAGAATAAAGGATGACGGCGTAAAGATACAGACAGGCTTTGTCGGAACACCGTATATTCTACATGCATTAAGCCGATATGGATATAGCGAATTAGCATACGACCTGCTTTTGCGCGAAGAATTTCCATCATGGCTTTACACCGTCAATATGGGTGCTACTACAATGTGGGAGCATTGGGATGGTCTTACTCCGCAAGGTGATATTTGGCCCGATAGTATGAACTCGTATAATCACTATGCATATGGCTCGGTTGCCGATTGGATGTACGAGGTTTGTGCCGGTATCTGTACGGTAGAAGAAAATCCCGGATTTAAAGAAATCATATTTAAACCTGTGCCGACCGATAAGATTGATAGTATTTCGGCTCAGATAGAAACAAAATATGGCACGGTAAAATCTATGTGGTACCACTGCGACGGAAAAATCCGCTATGAAATAACAACACCCACAGATGCTAAAGCTTATATAAACGGTAAATGCTATTATCTTAAAGCAGGGAATTATGTTTTTTAAAATTTTTTCTTATTATGCTTTCATTACTATGGCTCTATTTGATTATCCTAATGAGAACCTTTCTTTCTGGGAGAAAATGCGTTTTGTGGTGATACCGTTACACCAAAAAGGCTTGAGAGGTTCTCAATTTATATTTAAGTTTACAATACAGTGAAAGTAAAAAGGTGAAAACAATGAAACCTAAAATTTTAGTAGTAGGCAGTCTTGTAATGGACTTAATTGTAACAACAGAGCGTTTTTGTAATGCAGGAGAAACAGTAATAGGATGCGGCTTTTCAACTGCACCCGGCGGAAAGGGAGCTAATCAGGCTGTGCAGGCCTCCCGCCTCGGAGCCGACGTTACCATGGTGGGCAAGGTCGGTAATGATGATTTTGGAAGGAACCTTATTAATTCCGCGAAGGCGAGCGGAGTTAATACGGATTATATATTTATAACGGATTCGGCTCCTTCGGCAGTAGGAAATGTGCAAATACAAAAAACCGAAAATGGTACCGAAAACAGAATTATTGTGGTGCCCGGTGCAAACTTTGAATTGACAGTGGAAGACGTTGCGATTTTAGAAGATAAAATATCGGAATTTGACATTGTAATACTGCAACATGAAATACATCAGGAGGTAAATTGCAAGGTCGCGGAATATGCAAGGGCTAAGGGGGTTCCCGTAATGCTTAACCCTGCACCTTCTGCAGATATACCGGAGGAACTAATTTCCTGCCTTACATATATTTCCCCCAACGAGCATGAGGCTGCGGATATAATAGGCATTAAGCCTGAGAACGACGATGCGGCTGATAAAGCGGTAAAGGCACTTCACAATATGGGTGTTAAAAATGTGCTTATTACCTTAGGCAAAGCCGGTTGCGTATATTCAGACGGACTTACATTGACCGATTCGCCGAGTATTGATATTGCGCCCGTAATAGACCCCACCGCCGCGGGAGATAGCTTTATAGGTGCTTTCTGTACTGCGATTTCGGCAGGAATAATCCCTGAAAAAGCTCTCGCTTTTGCAAACTGCACCGCAGGGATAACGGTATCGAGAATTGGTGCTCAAACAAGCCTGCCCACTTTTGACGAAGTGATATCTGCTATGAAAGAAAAGGGATTCGAAACAGAAACGTATAATGCTGTAAAAGGTGAATAAAATGGATGTATTAAAAAGTTTTATTGATATTAGCAAATCGGAATTTGATAAATATGCGGATAGCATTGATAAAGAAAGTGTGATCAAAGCGGCAAAGCTTATTATAAACGCTAAAAATAACGGCAACAGATTACATATAACGGGCATCGGCAAGCCTGCTCATATCGCAGGTTATGCAGCATCGCTTATTTCTTCAACAGGCACTCCTGCATATTTTTTGCACGGTACCGAGGCAGTACACGGCTCCTGCGGTCAGCTTACGGAAGGTGATATCGTAATTTGTATATCCAACAGCGGCGAAACAACGGAACTTAAGGCTACCGCAATGGCTATTAAGAATAACGGTTGCAAGATAATTTCAGTTACGGGCAATCCCGATTCCTGGCTTGGCAAATACGGAGAGGTTTGCCTTACCGCAGGAGTCGAGCAGGAGGGCGGCGTATTAAACAGAGCCCCCAGAGCTTCAATACTTGCGGAAACCTATATTTTGCAGTGTTTGTCTGTTGTTTTGCAGGAAGCGTCTAATATGACCCCTGCTGGATATGTAAAGCGCCATCCGGGCGGTTCACTCGGTCAGCTCAGAGAAAATGAAAAGTAAAGAGGGATTTTATGCTTACGACAAAGCTTATTAACCCCGAAATTATGGCTGTGTTTGCAAAATGCGGCCATGGTGACAAGATATTTATTTCTGACGCAAATTATCCGCTTGATTCAAAAAGTGGCAATTCAAAAAGGTTTATCTGGCACTTGAAAGGGACTGTCCCACCGCAACAATGGTATTGGAGGTTTTAAAGAGTGCGGTAAATTTTGGAAAGGCAGAGTTAATGACGCCGGGCACCGGTAAAGAACCTGAAATTTTTGAGGAATTCAGAAGAATATTGCCCGAGGCAGAATTTGAAACCTTAGGCAGATATGAATATTATGATGCTTGCTGTGAAGAACAAGGTTAAGCTCGCAATTATGTCGGGAGAAATCCGTACCTTTGCAAATTTTTTGCTTACGATCGGCGTGGCGTAAGTTTGTAAAAGGAGACCAGCTATGAAAAGTCAAGAAAAAAATAAAACTAAACAAGACGGGTAGAATCGAACAGAACATTGTGCTTTAGGAGTGTGAAAATAACGCGAACAAGTTTATGAGTGACATGACCTAAAGCGGCGTAGTGACTGAGACCTTGAGAAAGTTTCAGTTGGTAATAATTGAAAAAGGTATCATTTTTTAAAGTGAGTTGCCAAGCGGAATTGATTAAAGCAAAACGAAGGATTTTAGAACCGCGTTTGGACATCTTTGTGGAACGTGCTTTAAACTTGCCGGAAATATCCTTAAGTATATTTTAGCGAATTGCAATAGCAAGTTGCAATAATTTTGACAAGTGACGATCTTTGTGAGGGCGGTTTGTTCTTCTGGAGGGAGGGGCGAAGCCCCGACCGGAGGAAGAACAAACCGCAGCCGGCGCTCAGATGGCGTAGATTCGGTCCAGTTCTTCGTCAAACAGCTCCTCCGGTGTCCGGTAGCCCAGGATTTTTCTCGGCAGCGTATTGACCCAATCGGCCATGTAAGCAATGTCTTCTGTCGAGTACCCTGCCATACTGACACCCTTGGGAATGAATCTGCGCAGCAGTCTGTTGTGGCATTCATTTGTGCCCTTTTCCCAGGATGAATACGGATGGGTAAAGTAAACACTGGTGCCTTGGGATGCCAATTCTGCCAGCCTTGCAAATTCAGATCCATTATCTCCGGTAACACTCTTGAAAACAGTAGATGCCTTAATTCCAAAGTAGTCCATGATGCTTTGAATTGCCTCTTGAACCGCGTCAGCCGTGTGATTAGCTGCCTTGATCCAGATGGAATTACGAGTTTTTCTTTCTGTCATCGTTACGGTGCAGGGCTCATCCTCATATTTGCTGCCCAAGACGGTATCCACTTCCCAGTGACCAAATTCCTCCCGCAATTCCACGCTTTCAGGGCGCAATTCAATGCTGTCGCCAAGAACCCGCTTGTGTTTTCGCACTTTTTCCTTCTTTGTGTTGCGTTTTAACTTCTCTGACAGATCAATGTTTTTGATCCCGATCAACCCATTGTCCACATAGTTGTATAGGGTTTTGGTACAAACTATCTGCCATCGATGGAACTTTCCGGATTTAAGTGCTTTTCCAACACTGGCGTCCAGTGACCAACCCTTGGCGAACCATTCTTCCACATAGTTGATGAAGGAATAAACTTCCAACCGCTTGTACTGTCGGCGGCTGTTGCGGCGGTTATCTTTGTATTGCTGCTCTCCGGCCTTCGCTTTGTATCGAGCAACCTTGCCGTTGTACAGGTATACTGTCCCTCGGGCAATTTCATTCTTGATGGTGTTGTATGCTCTGCCCAGATATTTCGCTGTACGAAAAGTTATAGCCGAGGAAACGGGTGTAACGCCGACCGAAGTGCCCGCAAACCGCAAAAAGCTTGCTTACGGCAAATTTAAGCTTACACAAAGCGCGGGATTACTGCCCAATCTTGATATTATTTCAAGCCCGATACACAGCGATGTGCCGCGCTATGGAGCATTACGGCACGGGCTACGGCTATATAGCCTACACCACCGTTTTAAACCGCGATTATA
>OIYS01000289.1_pt1 | contig 37694 bp, 40 predicted proteins | sample 1588271 | NCBI WGS metagenome assembly OIYS01 (sample SAMN03283286) | human gut metagenome | biome: human-associated habitat; material: feces | host: Homo sapiens | place: Peru | collected 2012
GAGCAGAGGACTGAAAATCCTTGTGTCGCTGGTTCAATTCCCGCTGGAGCCACCAGATGAAAGAAATAAACCCTTAGAAAATAAGGGTTTTTATTATGATTATTTTTATTAGGTACATTTTAGGTACATATTATTGGTAAAACATTATTAATTTTCTATTAATTTTATTATTTCATCTAATTTGGATTTATACATATGTGAATATCAATTTAAAGTCATACTAACATCAGAATGTACTAAATATTTAGCCAATAATATTGGAACTATGTTTTTAGATATCAATAAACTAGCACAATTATATCTGAAATCATGTATTCTAATTCTTTTTACTTTAGATAATTCATAATATTTGTTTTTTTCGTTCAACTTTCCGATTTTTTCGAAAAAAAGAAAACTAATCAAACATAATTGATTAGTTTTATAAATATAAGTCGTCGCCGACAAAATGACTACATAAAAAGCATTGCTGCTCCCGTTGTCAAATATAATATATCATTTTTTTTGTAAAAAGTCAAATATTTTTGGTAATGTTTTTTAATTTTCTTTTTTATTATTATTTAAACTATTAATAAATTGTGTAAACTCTCTGTAGTCAATGGCAGTATACTGTTTTATTATACCTTTATCAATAGTATCCATTATATTTCTAGGACATTTAAATGTTCCTACAATATCGTACTTATTCATAGGGGGTATAATATTTAATTTGCTTATTGTTCTAATTTGATCTATACAAGCATATGAAAAGTTTTCTTTTATTGATTTATAGTAGTTTAATACTTTTTTTATTTCTTTAATTTCATTTACATATATTGGATTGAATTCACAGTTTTCTATATCTATTTCTTTTATTTCTTTTTGAAGTTCATCAACCTTTTTTTGCAATGTATTTAAATAACTGTTACTTATTAATTTGTCTAAATTAATGTAATTTTTATGTTTTTTTGAAGTTAATGGTATTACTATAATGCAATTATTATAAATGGTATCTTTTTTTGATAATGTTATTGCAAAATGTTGTTCTGAAAATTCACTACCGATATTTACACCAAAATCAACTTTAATTATACTTCCTCTTGGATATCTCATATATTTTTTGTCAGGTGCTAGTCCTATTTCATATAACAATCTATTACTTTTAGTATACTCCCAATACTCAAATGAATTATATTTATTTGGTAAATCTAAACTCGATATTTTTAGATTATTTTCAAATGCTTTTACTAATTGTGCTTTCTTTTTATCCTCTTTTTGTAATTCTTTTTGTTTTAATGTTTCTTTATCTTTAATTTCTGTATCCATCATTTTACTCCTCATGTATAATTTTATCATATTTTTAAATGTTTTTTATATTTTTTTATTAAAAAATGAAAAATATAGTATAATTTAACTGGTTAGTAGTTGTTACTACCTATAAAATTATTCTTTGTAGTTGTTATACTTCCATCAAAATGGTATCAGAGGAAAGAAATAAACCCTTAGAAAATAAGGGCTTTTATTTATTTTACTCTCAAAATTACTCCGACTTTAAATATTACTTATAACTATACTATTGTAGTCATTTTATTAATTTAGAGAAAACTAGTCGAATCCGGCTAGTTTTAATATAAAAAGTAGAGTAAATAATTATACTCTACTATAGAATTCAACGATTAATGATTCATTGATTTCAGCGTTTAATTCGCTTCTTTCAGGATATCTAACATAAGTACCAATTCTCTTAGATTCATCATAGTTAATGAAATCAGGTCTTTTAATTTTGTTAGCAAGTGCAATTTCAATTCCTTTATGGTCACTAGAGTTTTCTTTAATAGCAATAACATCACCAGGTTTAACTCTATATGATGGAATATCAACTTTCTTACCATTAACAGTAATATGACCATGATTAACAAGTTGTCTTGCTCCTCTTCTAGTAGTAGCAAAACCAATTCTGTAAACAATGTTATCTAATCTACTTTCTAATAAGATAAGTAGGTTTTCACCATGAACACCTTTCATTTTAGCAGAATCATTAACTAATTTTTTGAATTGTTTTTCAGAAATACCATACATAAATCTAACTTTTTGCTTTTCATTTAATTGAACAGCGTAGTTAGAAGGTTTTCTTTTTCTATCCTTACCATGTTGTCCTGGACCATAAGGTCTTTTTGCAATATCCTTACCATTTTCAAGTATAGAAAATGATACTCTTCTTGCTTTTTTGTTATTTGGGCCTGTATATCTAGCCATCTTCATTCCTCCTTCTCTTAGAGAAGTATACTACTATTTTGCAGGGTGTCTTTATCATACTTTCGCTATGCAGCTTATAGTTACTTATAAATGACACATTACAAAAAAATAGTATCTGCTGCTAAGCAATAATATTATATAATTAAATATATTCTAAGTCAAGAAAAAAATATAATAAAAGTATTGTATTTACCAATATTTAGGAGAATAATACTAAAAAAACAAATATTTTTCAAAAAAAATGTCAAAAAAGTGTAAAGTATAATAAAAATAAAGGATAATGTGCTATAATTATTTTGAAAATGATAGAGGGCGATAAACCATTTTATCATTTACATAAATTACTATGGAGGTGTTGTTGGGGGATATTACATAAAGCTTACAAAAAAATAATAACAAAGAAAGGAAAGATGACAATGAAAAAATTAACAAAAATTAGTAAAATAATTTTAGCAATTACAATGTTATTTTCTCAGTTATCATCAATAGTAACTGTTTTAGCAGATGAAATAATGACTAAATCATTAATAACTTCATTAACAGCAGTTACCGATGATGAATTAGGATATGTAGAAAAATATGAATTAACATATACAAGTGAGAAAAAAGATTATGATGAAGAAAAAGAATACACAGTAGAACTACAGCCAATTTTTACATACTTAGATGAAATACCTGAAATAGGAGATAAAATAACAATAACAAAAACAGGTGCAGAGTTAAATAATGAAAATAAATACGAGTTAAATGAAGTATCTAGTATATATAATGGAGTATTTGACTTAGTAATAACAGTAAAAGATGAAGATACTATAGTATATAAAGATAAAATAACATATACAGTAGATACAGTTAAAAGTGGATTAGTAGGAGCACTAAATAGTGGTGAAGTAGAGCCTATAAATGAGACACTAGGAGAAATATCAACAGGAGAATACAACATTGATGAAGCAAAAGAGTATACCCAAAACTTAGTAATAATTCCAGGAGATCTATCTCCATATAGTATTTATAAGGTTACAAAAGGGGAAGAAGAGTTATATAAAGGTGTAGGAAGCAAGATACCAGAATTAATAATAAATGGTAGTGTTACCAATACAGGAAATCTAACAAGTGGAACCTATAACACTAGTGATACTATTGTAGTAGAAAAATTAGACGATAATGGAGAAGTAGAATATGGAATGGAATATACATATAATGCAACTCTAAACTACTATAATAGTGATGAAGAACTATCACAAATATATGACTTATCATTTGATAATGGATATCTATATGAAGATGCAATTAATTATAATAGTAGTCTAGAAGTATCAAAAATAAGTGATTTATTAGATAAATTAGAAAATACAGATTTAGAGTTAAAAGTATATAATGAAAATAATGAAGAACTAGATTTAACAGATGAAGAAGTATTAAATAGTGAAATAAAAAATAATTACAAATTAGAGTTCACAAAAACAGATATAGGTACTTATACATATTTAGTTGTGATAACAGGAGATAATACAGGAGATAACCATTTTACAAAAGAAGATATAGAGAAAACATTAAAAGATTATCTAGAAGAAAATAAAGTATTATCAATGGATGTAATTGGAAAGTCAGATGAAGAAAAAGGAACATTAAACTTTCATGATATAGTACATTTTAACAATGCTTTAAATAATGGTTCAAATGACTATATAGAAAATACAGATTTATCACTTGTATTTGGAGAAGTACCAAGCGAGATAGTAGTAGGAGATACATTTGACCTACAAGTACTAGTAAATAGTAGCAATGCATTAGATTATATAAATGGTATAAATGCTAAAGTAACTACAGATGGTAGTGTATTAAAATTAACAAATATAAAAATTAATGATAAACTTATGTCTGAAGTAAAGGACAATAATCTAGTAGCAGTAGGAACAAAAATAGGAAGTGATGAAGTACTACTAACACTAACATTTACAGCAATTTCAAAAGGAACAGGAGAAGTATCATTAAGCGGAGAACTTGCTAAAGATACAATTGATAGTGTAGAAGAGTTTACTTCAATAACAAAAGAAATAAATGTTACTAGAAGTCTTAGTTCAAATAACAACCTAAGTTCACTAAAATCAAGTATAGGAACATTTGATATAGCATTTGATAAGGATGTAACAGTATATACATTAACAGTACCATATGATACAGAGAGTGTAATATTATCTGGTGGACTAGAAGACATAAACTCAGTAGTAGATGGATTAATAGAGTACAAATTAACCGAAGATAAAACAGTAGCCAATATTACTGTAACATCAGAGTCTGGAGAGAAAAAAGTATATACAGTATACATAATAAAAGAAGCAAAACCAGTAGTAACTCCAGTAGTATACTATTATTCATCAAATAACTATTTAAAAACCTTAGAAATAGAAGGTTATGAAATAACATTCGATAAAGAAACACTAGAATATAAAATTAAAGTAAAAAGTGATGTAACTTCATTAGATATAAAAGCAATTCCTGAAAGTAACAAATCAAGAGTTGAAATAACTGGAAATGAAAAGTTCAAAAAAGGAAATAACACTGTAACAATAACTGTAACAGCAGAAGATGGAAGTACAAGAGAATATAAAATAACAGTAGATAAAGAAGCAAATAAAAAAGACGCTTTAACAGAAATAGAAGATTCATCAAATACAGCAGAAAAAATAGTAATAATAATTCTAATAATATTAGTAGTACTAGGATTACTATACTTAATCTTCAAAAAAGATGATGAAGAAAAAATAGTATCAGTAGAGCCTAAAAAAGATATAACACCAAAGAAAGAAGCAACCAAAGTACAAGAAAATAATATTAAAAAGAATCAAACTAAAAAGAAAAAGTAAAGAAAGATAAAAAAATCTTTCTTTTTTCATCATAATTTGATATAATAAAATAGAAAATAGGGAGAGTGAGAAGTTCTATGAATAGAAAAGGTCAGGCGTTAGTAGAATTTGTTCTTATTTTACCCATATTTATACTAATACTATTTGCCGTAATAGATTTTGGTATGATATTAAATAAAAAGAATGAACTAGAGAATAATAGTGTAGACATAGTAGATATGTTAAAAAGTGGTATATCAGTAGAAGAAATACAAAAGACTTATCCCAACACAGAATTAAGTATAAAAAAAGAAGAAAAATACACAAACGTAAGAATAAGTGAAAAAGTAAAAATAATAACACCAGGGTTAAATAGAGTATTAGGTAATCCTTATATAGTAAATATAGAAAGGAATATACCTAATGAATAAGTTAAATAATAAGGGACAAGCCTTAGTAATGTTTGTAGTAATAATACCAATCTTTCTACTAATAATAACATTAGTCTATGATATGGCAGGTATAATATATGAAAAAAATAGACTATCTAATGTAGCATACATGACAGTAGATTATGGCTTAGATAACATAGAAGAAGTAAAAGAATCAGAATTAATAGAACTAATAACAAAAAATATAGATAATCCAAATTATATATCAGTATCAATAGATAGTGAACAAATAGAAGTAAAAATAACTAAAGAAATAAAAACAGCAATAGGAAAAGTATTCAATCTTCAACTAGCAGAAGTAAATACTCACTACAAAGGAAAAAAGATAGAAGATAAAAAAGAAATAGAGAGGATAAAGTGATACTATGGCAGGAAAAGTAGTAACCATATCATCAGTAAAAGGTGGAGTAGGAAAAACAACAATGACTCTTAATCTAGCGGGCATATATTGTGAACTAGGTAAAAGAGTATTAATAATAGATTTAGATTTATATTCAGGTGGAGTAGCAGTAAGTCTTAATGTCAAAAATACTAAAGATATCTATACAATGATAGATAGTATGGCAAATAATAGATTCACTGAATTAAAAAAATATATAACAACATATAACAAGAATATAGATGTTTTAGCATGCCCAAAAGACCCAAGAATGGGAGTCAAAGTAGAAAGTAGATACATACCATTAATATTTGATTTAGCAAAAAAAGAATATGATGTCGTATTAGTAGACACTCATCACATATTAGATGAAATAAACCTAACAGCCTTAGACTACTCCTATATGACACTATTTATAATAACAAATGATATAGTAGACCTAAAAAATATGAAGAGTCTAGTAAGCATATTTAAAGATACAGGTAAGAAAAATTATCTAGTACTATTAAACAACTCAAGAGATACAGGAAAAGACTATTTAAGTTTATATGATATAAGAACAATAATAAAAAATAACATAGATTATACCATATCAAAAAATTATTACATCAAAAATATAGATAAATATGTAACAGCAGGAGAAATCCTAACACTAAATAATAATATAAATATTTTTCATTCCAAAGATGTAAATAATATGAAGAAAATGTCTCTTGACTTAATAGATGACAAATATGGTAAGGAGGCAAAATAATGAATAAAAAAACATTAACTGAAGCCTTTGAAATAAAGCCAAAAGTAATGGCCACTAACGAAGAAGTAAAAGATTATGAAGTATTTACCGATAAAGGATTACTAGAAGAAATAAGAATAAAAATAGTTCAAAACCTAATAGAAGAAAATATACCAGAAGACACCATGCCCGAAGATTACATAAATAATGAAATAGATTTAGCCCTATCAGGATACGATTTATCCAATCTAGAAAGAAATCATGTTTTCAATTTAATACAAAATGAAATAACAGGATATGGTCCAATAACCCCTTTACTAGAAGATAATGCAATTACCGAAATAATGGTTAATGCTCCAAATGAAATATATGTAGAAATAGATGGAAAAATAGTAAAAGACGAAACAGTTTCATTTATAAATGATAAACATATCATAAGAACAATTCAAAGAATAGTACAGCCCTTAGGAAGAACAATAGATTCCGCGAATCCAATGGTAGATGCAAGATTAAGAGATGGTTCAAGATTAAATGCCGTAATACCACCGCTAAGTCTAAAAGGACCAGTATTAACAATAAGAAAGTTCAATAAAAAATTAGAAAGCATAGATGACCTCTTAAGAGGAGGAAGTCTAACCGTTGATATGGCAAGATTTCTAGAGGCTGCTGTCGAAGCAAAATTAAATATCATAATTTCAGGAGGAACAGGAACAGGAAAAACAACCCTTTTAAATATCTTATCAGGATTTCTAGGAGAAGATGAAAGAATAATAACAATAGAAGATGCTGCCGAATTAAAGTTACACCAAAAACATGTAATATCACTAGAAACCAGGTTAATAAACTATGAAGGTGAAGGCGAAGTAACAATAAGAGACCTAGTAAGAAACTCCCTAAGAATGAGACCAGATAGAATAATAGTAGGAGAAGTAAGAGGAAAAGAAGCCTTTGATATGATGCAAGCAATGAACACAGGACACGAAGGCTCTCTAACAACACTTCATGCAAATAATCCTATAGATGCTCTAAATAGATTAGAGACCATGATACTAATGAATGAAATGGAAATACCAGTATCCGCTGTAAGAGGATATATAGAAAATGCTATCGATATCATCATTCAAATAGATAGATTATCCGATGGAAAAAGAAAAATAACAGGAATAAGTGAGTTAGAAGGAATAAAAGATGGAGAAATAATCGTAAAAGAAATATTTGCTTATAAACAAAGAGGATTATCCGAAAATAATAGCGTAGTAGGAGAGTTTTCCGTAGCCAAGAAAAAACCATTAGTATACGATAAAATAATAAGAAAAGGAATAACAAAAATAGAAGACATATTCAAATAAAAAGGAGATAGATAATTATGAATATAGAATTAATAATAAAAGTAGTAGTAATTATAATAATATTTATAATTATCATGTTACTAATAAAACAAAAAATAACAGAGAAAAAAGAAAAAAGAATATCCTTCTATAGTCTAGAGCCACTAAAAGATAATAACATACCTTTAAGTGATAAAATAAAAGAAAAATATATGATCTTCTTAGAGAAAAATAGAAAAAACATCAAGAAAATAAATTATCTAAATAAGACTGCTAAAAAATATGACAAATACATCAAATACAAAAATAGAGATAAACTAAAAAACCTAGACTTCATAACCAACAAAATAGTAATATCCATACTATTCCTCCTACTAGTAGTAATCTCAAGTATATTCACAACAGGAATAAGTATAATAATGCTATTAATTAATGGAATATTAGGTTACTACTTACTAGATATATTTCTATATTTCTATTACAAAAAACAAACAAAACAAATAGAAAACGAATTATTAAGAGCAATAATAGTAATGAATAATGCCTTTAAATCAGGAAAAAGTACACTTCAAGCCCTAAAAATAGCATCAGTAGAATTACCAGAACCAATAAGTGATGAGTTCAAAAAAATGTATCTAGATATGAAATATGGTTTATCCGTAGATAAAGTATTCGAAAGATTTGCCAAAAGAGTAAACTTAGAAGAAGCAACATATCTATCATCATCACTAACAATACTAAATAAAACAGGAGGCAACATAGTAGAAGTCTTCTCATCAATAGAAAAAACACTATTTGATAAAAAGAAATTAAACGAAGAACTAAAAAACATCTCAGCAAGTCCAAATATGATAATCAAAGTACTATTCATAATACCAATAGTATTTACCCTAATAATCTATATCCTAAATCCAACATACTTTAAGCCACTTTTATCATCAACCTTAGGATATATGATAATAGCCATAATAATAATAATGTTCATAATCTACATATTACTATTAAGAAGAATAATGAAAATAGACACATAAGAGAAAGGAGCATAGTATAATATGAAAAAAGATGCCAAAAAAATATATAGTAAAAAACAAATAGAAAAGATAGAAACCAAAATCAAGTTATTAGGAGTATCTTCAAAGTATGATGCCTTAACATTTCTAAATATCAGATTAATAACATCAATACTAATATTCCTAATAATACTAATAAATTACAAATATGGATATATCTTTTCCATAATTATAGTAATATTATACTATTATCTCTTTGAAAAAATACTCTTAGATAACAAAATAAATAAGAGACGAAAAAAATTAAATGTAGAAGCCATATATTTCTTTGAAGTATTAACACTATCACTACAGACAGGAAGAAACCTAGTAGAGGCTATATCAATAACAACAAATAGTATAGATAGTGAATTATCATTAGAGTTTAAAGAAGCCTTAAGAGAAACAAAATATGGAAAAAGCCTAAACGAAAGTTTAAGTGATATGCAGAGTAAAATACCATCAGATAGCATAAACAACATAATATTAGCCTTAACTCAAGCAAATATATATGGAAGTAGTATAATAGATACAATGTATAATCAAGTAGACTACCTAAGAGAAAGAAGAAAATTAGAAGTAAAAGCAGCCATTTCCAAAGTACCAACCAAAATAAGTATCATATCCGTCTTCTTCTTTATTCCATTAATACTATTAATAATATTAGGACCAGCAATATTAACATACATCGGATATTAAAAAATATCATACTACACTTGACAAGAGTATCAAAAAAAGAGTATTATAAATAAGTAATATGTAAGGAGGAAAAAATATGTCAGGACATAGTAAATGGTCTACAATAAAAAGAAAAAAAGGAGCAATAGATAGCGAAAGAAGTAAAGTATTTCAAAAATTGGCCAAAGAACTTATGGTAGCAGCTAAAAGTGGAGACCCAAATCCCGAGAATAACCCATCACTTAGAATGGTAGTAGAAAAAGCCAAAGCTGAAAATATGCCAAAAGCCAATATTGAATCCGCTATCAACAAAGCAAAAAATCAAGGAGTAGGAGAAAACTACGAACAAATAAGATATGAAGGTTATGGCCCAGGAGGAATAGCTATAATGATAGACTGTCTAACAGATAACAAAAATAGGACAGCAGGATTCGTAAGAAGTACATTAACCAAAAGAGGTGGAAACTTAGGAACAGATGGCTCAGTAAGTTATCTTTTTGAAAGAAAAGGAATAATAGTCCTAGATAAAGTATATGAAGAAGATAAACTAATGGAAGACATTCTAGACTTAAATATTTTAGACTTTATAGTAGATGAAGATAGTTTCATTATCTATACCGAGCCAAATAATTTCATTGAAGTAAAAGATAGTTTAGAAGAAAAAGGATACAACAGTTTTCTAGTAAGTGAAGTAACATTTATTCCAAATAACTATATAAGTCTAGATGAAGAAATGACTGAAAAAGTAAATAATCTAATAGACGCCTTAAATGACCTAGATGATGTACAATCAGTTTACCACAATTTAGAAATGTAAAAAATAATATTGATAATAATCCTAAAATATGGTATTATAATAATAGAAAAATAATAGATAGGAGTGATATAGAAATGAAGTTTCAAAAAATGATATTCGTTTTAGCCATTACAACATCTATTATTTTTGCGTGCATGCTAGGAGGAACTTATGCCTACTACACATTAAGTAGTGGAACAACCGTAAATGTAACAACAGGAACATTTGATGAGACAGTAGCAGTAGTATTTAATCAAAGTGAATATATAAATCTAAATACCGGAGTACCATTAAGTACAGCAGATATAGATACATATGCAAGCAAATCAGTATTTACATTAGTACCAGATAGTACAAAATTAAGTGGATATGAAATAGCGGTCAATGTATCAATTGCAAATATCACAATAGATGATGCCCTAAAAGTAAGTGATTTTAAGTACGATTTAAAATGTAGTGATGGAACAACGACAAACACATTAAAGACAGGTACAGGAGCAGACTTTACCTCTTCAGAAGTAAAAATAGGAACATTAAGTACCTCAGATAATACATTTAGTGTATCAAAAACATATACCTGTACATTAAGACTATGGTTACAAGAAAGTGGAGCAAATCAAAATAGTCTAATGAATAAAAAGTTTAGTGGTATAGTAAAAGTAGGTTCAATGTATAGAAAGTAGGAGATACTAATGAGAGATAAAACAAAATTAATAGGAACAATATTAGGAGTAGTTCTATTTATTGCCTTAATAGCGGGCTTTACTTATGCCTATTTAATATCAAGAGTAGAGAAAACATTAACGACAGGGTCAGGAAAGTTTAGCATAGACTATCAAATAGTAGAAAATATAACAGCAGAAGGATTAACACCATCAGATAGTAAAGATGAAGGATTACATGGAAAAGTAACAGCAAAATTAAGTGAAGGTAGTGTCAAAGGAAAGTTTAATATTTACATAACACCATCAGTAATAGAAGGATTAAATACAAGTGATGCCTTAAAATATGAAGTATATGTAAATAATAGTACGACTCCATATAAGACAGGAGACTTTAATAACGCAGCAGTAAATAATCCCCTTCAAATAGTAGATTCTTATGAATTAAATAGTAGTACTACATTAACAACATTTGATATATACATATGGCTAGATAATAATAAAGTAACAAATGCAATGTTTGGAAAAACATTTAAAGCCACTATTAGTGCAGATTCAACTTCTATAACAGGAGATTTATAATAATCTTATGAAGCCCAAAGAATGGTCTTCATAAGTATGATAGAGCCTAAGGTCTCTATCATAAAAAATAATATAAAAAGAAAGTAAACAACAGGTTTATTTACTTTCTTTTTTTGTATAATTATGATACAATTATTATGGTGATAATATGAGAGGGCAAAATAGTATTCTAGAAGTAAATAATGAAGAAGATATAAAGAAAATAACCGAGAACATAAAATACATAAACTTAAATCTAAATAGCATAGATAATAAAGTAATAGATTACTTTTTAAATAACGGAATAAATTATAGGTATGCAGAAACTATAGGAAATAAAAAAGGCTTTATTTATGTAGATTATAAAACATTTACAGATGGAATAGTAGAAATAAATACTATACTAGATGAAATGCCAATTAACTTAAATATCTTAGAAAAAGCAAAATATTTGTACATAAAACTAGGTTTACTAGTAGGTTATGATATAAATACAGTAGAAGAAAAAAATGAAATAATATCACTAAATAACATAACACCAATAAATAACATATGGGGAGCTTTATCAAAAAGAAAGGTAACAGAAGAATCACTAAATAAAATATTAGTTTATTTATATTCAAGAGTAGGAATAAAAAGTGAAATAGTAAAGAGTGGAATAAATGGTAATTTAGCAGTAAAAATATACCTAGAAAACACCTATTTAATAGTAAATCTATCCAAAGATTTATCAAATATAAAGGGAAGATTTAGAACAGAATATTTTGATAAATATAATGTAGATAAAGAATTAGATAAAAAAATAAATTATATAAAAGAAGATTATACAGATTACTATCTAGATAAAGCCCTAAATAATTTAGATTATACAAAGGAAGATATATTATATGAAGTATTAAGTATAACTGAAAAAATGATAGATATAAGTAGTATAAACACCTATGAACTATCAGAAATATATCAAAAGATAAATAAAAAATATTTTAATAATTATAATATCAAGATAAACAATTTTTACTTAAATAATAAAGAAGAAAAAGAACACTTTATAGTTATAAGTTATGATGAAAAATACTATAGTTACAACTATATAAAGAAAACATTTATAAGATTAGATTATAACTATATAATAGAAAGTATAAAAAATAAAATAATAAAACTATATCAAGGGGAAGACTTTAATATTAGTAAAGGAAGGAAAGTAGTATGATAGTAGTAATAATAATTCTCTTAGTAATGTTAGCAATGTTATCCATATTAGAAGTATCATTTACAAGTTTAAACATCATCAGAATTAAGAGACTTGCAGATAAAGGAAATAAATCTGCCAAAAAAGTATATAAATTATATGAAAAATACTCAGAAACATTAACAACAATACTAGTAATAAATTGTATATGTAGTGTTTTAGTAAGTTCACTAACAACATATCATTTTTCTAATTTATATGGAGATAAATATATTCCATTAGTAACAATATTGTTAACTATTATAATACTAATATTTACAGAAATAACTCCAAAAATAATAGGTAGAGAATATGCAGAAGACTTTGCATTAAAATTATGTGATATTTTAAAAGTATTGGTAAACATATTAACACCAGTAACAAAAATAATAGGAAAGTTTGAAAAGAAAGTAAAAAATAATCATAGAGTAACTGCTACTAAAGATGAATTAGTAGAAATAGTTAAAACAATAAAAGAAGAGGGAGTAATAGAAGAAAAAGAAAGTATTTTCATACAAAAAGCAGTTTTATTAAAAAAATTAAAAGTAAACAATGTAATGGTACCAAGAGAAGATGTTTCATTTTTATATGATACAGACTCTCCAGAAAAAGTAAAAAATTGTATATTTAGAGATAGACATGATAGAATACCAATAATAAATAGAGAATGTAAAGTAATGGGTATATTATACGAAGTTGATTTATTAGATGAAATATTAAATAATCGTCCAATAAGTATAAAAAGAAATATGAAAGACCCAGTTACAGTATCAAAGACAACAAATCTTTCCTCTTGCCTAGAGCTACTAGAATCAGCCCGTGCTCATATGGCTATAGTAACTGATAGAGAAAATAATTTTCTTGGAATAATAACAATGGAAGATATCATAACAGAACTAATGAAGTCATAGACTTCTTTTTCATTTTATGATATACTTAATCTGTGATGTGTATGATAGTAAAAATAGATAAATTATCTCATGAAATGAGAGGAATAACAAAAATAGATAATAAAATAACTTTTATAGATAATACTCTTCCCGGTGAAGTAGTAAATATAAAAATAACAAAACAAAAAAAGAATATTAATGAAGGAAGAGTAATTAGTATTCTAGAAGAAAGCAAAGATAGAGAAGTTCCAATATGTCCTTATTATAACGAGTGTGGTGGCTGTAATATTTCTCATATAAACTATGAAAAAAGTCTTCTCTATAAAAAAGAAATAGTAAAAGATATAATAAAAAGATATAGTAATATAGAAGTAAATCCTGAAATAATATCAGATAATAATAAATATAATTATCGAAATAAAATAACATTAAGAGTAAAAAATAATAAACTCTCTTTAATAGGAGAATCTCCTATTAACATAGATTATTGTTATCTAGTAAATGAAAATATAAATAAAATAATAAAAATATTAAATACCATAAAATTAAAAGAAGTAGAAGAAGTAATAATAAAAGGCACAACCGAGATAATGGTAATGATAAAAGGAAATATTGAAGAAGAAGAACTAAAAAATAAATTAAAAGGAAATGTATCATCAATAATATTAAATAATAAAAAAATATATGGAAAAGAATATATTACTATAAAAGTAGGAGATTATACATATGCTATTTATCCAGAATCATTTTTTCAAGTAAATACAAATATGATAAGTAAACTATATGATAAAGTCTCAACATATGCAGGAAGTGGAAAATCATTATTAGATTTATATTGTGGTGCTGGAACAATAGGAATATATTTATCAAAAAACTTTAATGAAATAATAGGAATCGAGAAAAATAAAGATGCCATAATAAGTGCAAATAAAAATAAAGAATTAAATAATATAAAAAATATAAAGTTTTATTGTAAAGAAACAAATCAAATAGAAAAAATAGAAGAAGATGTTTTAATTATTGACCCACCAAGAAGTGGTCTAGATAAAATAACAATAGAAAAAATAATGTTATCAAAAGTAAAAAAAATAGTTTATGTATCCTGTAATCCAATAACATTAGCAAGAGATTTAAATATACTAAAAGAAAAATATACATTAAAAGATATAACATTATTTGATATGTTTCCTAATACAAGTCATGTAGAAAGCGTAGTATTATTTGAGTATAGAAATAAATAGTTTGTAGCAACTATTTTTCTTTTATACTTTAAATAAATAAAAATATAGTATATAATAGTGTTACTAAAGAAAAAGGAGAGGTATATATGACACATAAGTTTGAAGCATTACTTTATGCAATAATGTTTACCTTTTGGACAGTTAGATTATATTATAAACTATATGAGAAAACAACAAGAAAATATATATTAAGCATAGGAATATTAATAATATTTTTAATGTTTATAAGAATGTCAAAAGGAATAGTAGAAACATCTTTATTAAAAAGAATGTGTTGGTATCTGTATTATGTATCATTAATATTTATACCAACATTATATTATATATGTTCAAAATCATTATTAAATAAAATGAATAAAAAAGAAAAAATAATAATATATGTAATATCATCAATACTATTACTATTAGTATTAACTAATGATTACCACGAGATAGTATTTAAGTTTAATAATGGATTAGAATTATATGATGATTATAAACATCAAATAGGTTATTACTTAATATCGATTTGGATTTTCTATTTATTTGGAGGTGGAATGATTTCGCTAGCAGTAAATAGATTAAAAATAAAAAAAGATATAAAAGCATTCTTACCATTACTAGTTCTCTTACTAGGAATACTATACACGATATTATATGTAATAGATATAAATGGAATTAGAGAAATAAATATGTCAGTAGTAAATAGTATTTTAATATGTATAGGAATAGAACTAGCCTTCTATTTAAATCTAATACCAAATAATAGAAAGTATATAAATACACTTGAAAACTCTAATTTAAATATAATTGTAGTATCACTAGATGGAAAAACAATATATACAACAAAAATATTTACCAAAATACCAATAAAAATACAAAAAGATATAAAAAATAACAAAGTAAAAGAATATTATAAAGATAAAAATATTATCTATGATATAAAAAAGAACAAAGATAGTTATATAATCCTAAAAAAAGATATGACCGAATTGTATAGATTAAAAGATGAAATATCAAAGAGACAAAAAGAGTTGTTAGAATTACAAAAAAATATAAAATTAGAAGAAAAAACCAAGAAAGAATTATATGAGATAACTTTAAGAAAAGAAGTAGTAAATAAAGTAGAAAGTAAACTGAAAGAAAAAAGACAAGAAGCCAAAAAAATATTACAAAAAGAAGTAGTTAAAGAAGAAGATTTAGAAAAAATAAAAAGAATAATAATATATAGTAAAAAGAAAAGTAGTATAATAATTTCTGAATTAAATAATGAAACATATAACGAAGAAAATATAAAAATATTATTAAATGAATTAATAAAAAGTATGTCTAGTCTAAACATATCAGGTTTAGTAAAAGTAGAAAACAAAATAGTTATTAGTAGTAACACTATGTCAAAAATATATGATGTAATCTATGAACTATTAGAAAACTTACAAAATATAGTAGTAATGATTTATATAACAAGAAAGGAAAAGCAAATATATATAAAATCAGTTATAAGTGCTAAAATGAAATTAAAAGATAAATTAAAAATAGACAGCAATATAAAAATAAAAGAAAATATATACGACAAAGATACAGAAATATTATTTACGATAATAGAAGGTGACACCAAATGAAAATATTAATAGTAGTCTCATCATTAATGACAATATTAGAGTCTTTTAGGGTATCAATATATTTTCTAAGAAAAGATGTATCAATTATAAAGAAAGTATCAGAAATAATAATTCTAATAATAATGATAATATTATGTAATAATAATTTACAATATCAAGGAGGAAAAATAAATATATATCTTTCTATATTTTTATCACTATATGTGTTAATGTCATTTATTTATGAAATAATAGCAAGAAAAGAACATATATCAGTATTATCAGTAAAGAATGGAATAGATGCATCAGATACTGGAATAATGTTTTTAAATAATAATGGAGAAATAATTCTAATAAACAACATAATGACAGATATATTGACTGATTTAAATATCAAAGGTAATTATATAAATAATTTAACAAATAGAACTATCAGAAGGACAGAAGATAGTTATGTAATTAAAAGTTTAAATAAAATATGGAACTTAAAAATATCTAATGAAAAAGAAATAATATTAATAGATATAACAAATATTTATAGATTACAAGAAGAACAAGAATTACAAAATAAAGAAATAGAAGAAAATAATAAAAAGATATTAGAAACAATTCAAAATATCGAAAAAATAGAAAAAACAAAAAATCTATTAAAAATTAAAAATAATTATCATGATAAACTAGGACATAAATTGGCTTTATTTACAAAATATTTAGAGCAAAAAGAAAAAAATACAAAAGATATAGAGTTTCTCCTAGACAGTATTTATGAAGATACTATTACAAATGTTAGTAGTAGTCAAAAACTAGATAACCTAATAAAAATGTATCATATAATAGGAGTAAATATAAATCTAAAAGGAGAGTTACCAAAAAAAGAAAAAGAATCTAATATATTCTTTGAAATAATAAGAGAAGCAGTTACAAATGCTATAATACATGCAGATAGTAAAAATATAAATATAGTTATAACAAGATATTTAGATAAAACAGAAATGATTATTACAAATGATGGTAAAAAGAATAACAATGTAATATATGAAAATGAAGGAATAAGAGGCATGAGAAGAAAATTATCTGAAATAAAAGGAAACCTAGTAATAAAAAATGAGAATATTTTTACATTGAAAATAACAATATAAAAAGAAAATCAGAATTAAGATTTTCTTTTATTTTTCTAAATCAGGAATAATATACCCATTACTAACACAGAACACCATAAGTTTAGAAACACTATCAAAACCAAGTTTATTTAAAATATTAGAAATATAATTTTTAAGGGTACCAGAAGTAATATTTATTTCTTTAGCAATATAATCTCTATCAGCACCTTCACATAAGAGTTTCAATATTTTAATTTCCTTTTGAGATAAAGTTTTAAATCTTTCATTATCATCGTTATAAATATAGTTGTCAGGAAATAAAGTATAACCATTGAGTATTTGACTGACACTAGAAAGAAGAGAATCAGTATCAATATCTTTGTAAATAAGACCATCTAATCCACCATCTTTAGCCATATTCAAAAAAGATATTTCTGGAATACCTGTAATAGCAAGGACCTTAATATCTTTACCATACTTATCTTTAACCTTCTTACCATATATAATGCCATTTACATTATCTTTAGTAACAACATCAGTAAGTATTAAATCAGGTTTATATTTATCACAAAGAGTTAACATATTCTTAGCACTAGTACAAGTATATACAATATCATATTCTTTAGATAAAACATCTCTCATCATACTATTAAGTAGTGGTTGGTCTTCAATAATAATAATTTTTTTTCTATTAGACATATTTTCCTCCAAAATACATAAATATTATAGCACATAATTGAAGAAAATAATAATAAATATTGATATAAATGACTATAGTCACATTTTTAAATATCAAAAGTATGAGTTTTGGCATTTATTAAAAAGATATCATTTACTATATAATTTAAGTAGGAGGAAAAAATATGTCAAAAAAAGAAAAAAATGAAGTAGAGACTTCAAAAGAAAAAGATAAGAAAAAAATTATTCTAATAATAGTAGGTGTTATATTACTAGCAATTATTTTATTCTTATTATGTTTTTTTAACCGAAAGTTTGATATTACTTTTGATTTAAATAATGGCACTAAAGATATAGTGGTAAAAGTTAAATACAATAAAGTAATTAATGAAAAAGATATTAAAACAAAAGAAGAACTAGGAGATTCATTTATTAATTGGTATGAAGTAGTAGATACTAAAAATAATGAAGATATTCTTGCTAAAGAAGCATATGATTTTAAAACCAAGATAAAGAAAAACACAAAGATAAAAGCAGTATATGAAGGTGTACCTGAAACAATAACAATTACATTTGATACAAGAGGAGGAACTAATATTGATAGTATAACAATTAATAAAGGAGCCGAATTAACTTTACCAAGTAATCCTACTTATAATGGTTATAAGTTTGTTAATTGGGAAGATGCAAATGGAAGTTTAATTGGTAATAATACAAAGTTTGAAGAAAGTACAACCATTTATGCTAAATGGGAAAAGGTAGAGGAACAAAAAAAAAGAAACACAAAAAAAAGAAGAACCTAAAAAAGAGGAGCCTAAAAAGGAAGAACCTAAAAAAGAGGAAAAAATAAGTTTATCACTTAGTAAAACTCTTTTACATAGAAATGGAACTAATACTAGTAAGGCTACTGCTAGTACAGAGAATGTAAGTGGTAATGTTGTATACTCAGTAAATAATAATTGTGTGTCAATTAATAGTAGTACAGGAGATATAACTGCCAATAACGGTAGTGAATCATGTAAGAATGGTGGTACAGTAACAGTAACTGCTACTACTCCAGGTGGAAAAACTGCTAGTGCAACTTTAACTTTAGAAAAAGATTTGACATTAACTATAACTGCAGGAAATGACAGTAAAACTATTTCTTCTAATGGTGAGTTTGCAACACCTGAAGCAAGTTTCGAAATAATTCCTAATATTGATATTGTTAGATGGTGGGGTAAATGCTACTATTATGACAAATTGTAAATATACAGGAAGTAGAGCAACTCTTACTAGAGCCTTTAGAGGTAATTTTGAACAAGAAATAAGAGATACTGGTGAAGTTAAGAAAGATGCTGTTTTAATTACTGTAACTACTGAAGCAGGTCAACATCTTGATTTCAAAGTAGTAAAACTGGCTAACTAAGAACACATTAAAATATGACAAATGTCATATTTTTTGCTTTATATCTATGACTCTTGGCATCTATTAAAAAAATAATATTTAATATATAATAAAATATGAGGAGGAGAAAGAAATGAAAAAAAGTATTTTAAAAAAAATATTATTTACTCTAGTAGTAATAATAACAACAGGAATATCTGGAGTAGCAGCAGATACTTTACCAGTATTAGTAGCAGGAACACAACTTACTGATGAAACAAGTACTATGAATTTAGGAAAGGGAATATTAAAATATGACAAAGAAAATAAAGAATTAATTCTAGAAAATGTTACCATTACATCTGATACAGATTATGGCATTAATTTAGTAAGTACAACAGATGAAGTAAAGATTATTTTAAAAGGTGATAATAAGATAGTAGTAACTGGTATTAATTTTGGTATCAGGGCAAGTAAAGATATAATAGTTACTGGAGATGGCAAGTTAACTATTACATCAGAGTTTCCTTCAATTCAAGGAAAAAATATTACTATAGATGGTGCAAAATTAGATTTAACTACATCAGGAGAAAATCTACCTGCTATTGAATGCAATAATGTATTGACTATTAAAAATAATTCTAAGATAAAAGCAAAAGGACATGGTGCGGCTCTATCATCATTTGGTAAAATGGAAATAATGGATAGTGAACTAGAACTAGAGGCTACTAGAGATAGTTCTAATGCAATTTATGTTGAACCTACTAATGATGTTGGAACACTAAATATTGCTAATTCTAGCATTAAGGCTAAAAGTGGTTATGCATGTATTTATAGTGCTGGAGAGATGACATTGTCTAAATCGGAGTTTAATTTAGAAAGTATTGCTGGTGGAATATATTCTGATACTTCAGTTAGTATTGCTAATTCAAAAGTAGATGTTACAGAAGGATACTATGGAATAGGAGCAGGTCAAGGAAATATTACAGTTAATAATAGTACTTTTAAAATAGGTGTAGATGGAGAGGCATTTAGAAAAAAACCTATTATAAGTGGTTTAGATGATAAAGTTATTTATGCAGGTAATGAAAAAGATGGAACAGATGCTGAGATAGTAGAGATTAATGACAATCTTGATCTTTCAAATTACAATTATGTTAAGATTGTTAATAAATATAATATAAAAGTAGTTACTGATGAAAATATTATATTAGATGGTGATAATGAAATAACTGCTATTGAAGGTGAAGACAAAGAAATAGTTATTAAAGCTAAAGATGGTTATAAGATAAAAAATGTTTTAGTAAATAATAATGAGGTTGAATTAAATAATAATAAAATATCTTTAACAAATATAAATGAAGATATAGTAATCAAAATAACTTCGGAAAAAATGTCTAAAACATCAACAGAAATTGAAAATCCAAAAACAGGCGATAATATCGTAATTTATATAATAATTAGTTTACTTTCAGTAGTTGCATTAATTACTACAAAAACATTTATTTTTAATAAAGATTAATAAATCAAAAAAGTTTTAATAATAAAAGAGTAAAACAATAAAAAAGTTTTATTCTTTTTACTATTATTTTCTATTAATATATAGTATAATGAATATGTAAAGAGAGGAAATAAAATGAAAAAGAACTATAAAAAATATATAAAGTATATAATATTAACATTGTGTCTAGTAATATTTAGTATTTTCACATATAAAGTAGTAAAAGACAAACCACTATATATAGATGATACAGTATATAACTATATAAGTAACAATATAATAAATGAAAATAGAACAAAGGTAGTAAAATTAATAACAAATATAACATCCCCTCTTGGAGTAATTTTATCAGCAGTAATCCTAATAATAATAATAATAAAGAATAAAAAAATAAAAATATCACTAGCCATAGATTTACTAGGAGTAACTATAATAAATAATTTATTAAAAGTAATAATAGCAAGAGATAGACCAAATATAAATAGATTAGTTACCGAAACAGGATATAGTTTCCCATCAGGACACTCAATAACAAGTATGGTATTCTATGGATATTTAATATACCTAATTTATAAATACATAGACACTAAAAAAATAAAAATACCATTAATAATAATACTATCACTATTAATAGTAACAATAGGATTTACTAGAATATATCTAGGAGTACATTATACAAGTGATGTAATAGGTGGCTTTCTACTAGGAGTAGCATATCTAATAATATTTATAGGAGTATCAAATAAATATATAGAGAAGAAGTAAAGAGATAAAAAGTCTCTTTATTTTTAACAAAAAAACAATTGACATCAAAGAAGCATTATACTATAATAAATATTACAAAAGAATTGATAAAGAAAGGAAGATTAAATGAATCTAAAAACATTACCAGAAGAAGAAAAGCCAAGAGAAAGATTAATAAAATATGGAAAAGAAAACATATCTACCAATGAATTAATAGAAATAATACTAAAATCAGGTACGAGAAACAAAGGAATTAAAGAAATATCTCATAATATATTATCTTCGGTTAATAATATAAATGAATTAAAAACAGCAGAAATAAGTACTCTTGAGAAAATCGAAGGAATGAGTAAAATAAAAGCCATAGAGTTAATCGCGGCAATTGAACTAGGAAGAAGAGTATATGAAGATAATAAGTATCAAAATCTAGTAAAACTAACAAGCCCAGCGACCATAATAGATTACTTTCATACCGAATACAAAGATAAGAAGCAAGAAATATTTACCGTCTTATACCTAGACAATCAAAAAAACTATTTAGACAAAAAAGAACTATTTAAAGGAACCGTAAACTACTCATTAGTCCATCCAAGAGAAATATTTAAAGAAGCATATCTATTATCAGCAAGTTACATAGTATGTATTCATAACCACCCGTCAGGAGACGCAACCCCTAGTAAAAATGATATAGAATTAACAAGAAAAATAAAAGAGTTAGGTATCCTTCATGGAATTACCTTAATGGACCATATCGTAATAGGAGATAACAACTACTATAGTTTTTACGAAGATAACAATCTATAAGAAATGCTTCTATAAAGTAGATATGGTTGATATATTAGTTAAAGACTACCAAAGACTTTAACTAACACTCTAAGACCTAGGCTTAGAGTGCATAATAAAAAATAAAATAATAATAAATAAACCTTTAATTTTATAAAAAAATATTATATAATAAAAAGGTAGGAGAGTGATATAATGCTTGGTAGAAATAAAAAAAACATACCCAAAAGAGTAGTATTAATAATAGTAGTAGTATTAATAATTCTCTTATTAGTAATATTTCGTACAACATTAAAAGAAGATAGAAAACTAAATAAAGTAGAATCATTACTAAAAGATGGTTTTACCTATACCGAAAAAATAATAATAACTCCCTTTAATTTTATAAAAGAAAAAATAACAAGTTATAACAAATTAAAAGATGTAGAAAAAGATAACGATATCTTAGAAACATCAATAGATAGAATAGATTCAATAGAAGCCGAAAACATAGAACTTCGTAGACAACTAGATGCCTTAAAAGAAGAACTAGATATAGACTATGCACTAGCGGACTATGAATATCTAAATGCCACTGTAATAAGTAGAAATATAGGCTATTGGCATAATAAAATAACCATAGATAAAGGAACATATAACGGAGTAGAAAAAGATATGGTAGTAATAAACTCCAAAGGACTAATTGGAAAAGTAATAAAATCATCAACATTCACTTCCGACATAAGACTAATAACAACCAGTGATACCAATAATAAAATATCAGTCCACATAAGTAATGGAAGTAACAACCTATATGGACTAATAAATAGTTATGACTATAATAATAATGTCTTAGAATTAGAAGGAATAAGTAATACCAAAGATGTAAACATAGGGGACCTAGTCTATACATCAGGACTAGGAGGAATATTTCCCTCAGGAATACTAATTGGAAAAGTAACAGAAATAACAACAGACTCCTACGACCTAGCCAAAATAATAAAAGTATCCCCATCCGTAGACTTTACAGATATAAATTATGTTAGTATTTTAAAGAGAAAGAGTGACAACAAATGATAGTAAGCATAATCTATATAATAATATCATTCATCTTAGAAAACATAATGTCAAATATATTCATAACAACACTAAATAATGTAAGTCCATTTACAACAATCTATACCATCATAGCATTAGTAGTAATATACCCATATTTTGCAAGTGATAAAAAATACTTTCTCTTAGTAATAATATTTGGCTTCCTATTTGATACAATATATACATCAACAATATTATTAAACCTAACCATATTCCTAGTAATATCATTACTAATAAAAACCCTAAATAACATCATATCAGACAACATAATAATGACCAATATAATAAGCCTAATAAGCGTAGCCACTTATCATATACTAACATTCATAATACTAAATATAGTAACATCAAAATCATATAGCATAATACTACTAGGAAAAATACTAACTCATAGCATAATAATGACAATAATATATACAAGTATTAGTTATATAATAATAAAATATCTTTATAGTAGATTATCCATAAAACAAATAAAATAAAATATTATAAAAAGAAATTAGGCTCATTAGAGTTATAATTAGAACTAAGATTACTATTATCCGTACTATAAGTACCATTACCTAAATCAGTAGTGGTACTTTTAACATCACCATCAGTACCGCCACCAGTAGTATCAGTTTCATCCTTAAAAACAGAAGCAACCTTAATAATAGACTTCATATTTCTAAGCATCGGTCCTGCCTCTTTAACAATTGGAATAGCCTCTTTAACAACCCCAATAGTCTTAGAAGTATTATTAAGTAGAGAAGTCCAATTAATACCACGCCCGATAGCACTTCCTCTTCCACCAAGACCTAAAAGAGAACGAAGCCCTCCGCCTAGAGAACCACCATTCATAGTCCCCCCTCTAAGAGTGGCACCATTCATCGCACCAATACCATTCATAGCCCCTCTCATCATACCAATATTACCGTAACTAGCAGGTCCCCCAAATGCACCAGGAGCCCCAAAACCAGACATCATAAAAGGTGCTCCCATATAATTACCATACATACCAAAATACCCCTTTCAAAATAATATATGAAAAAAACAAAAAAAAGTTAAAAAAATCATAAAAGTATGATATAATAAAAACAGAATATGAGGGTGATATAAAATGAATCAGAATCAAAATAATAAAACGGTAAATATGGAGCCAAATCAAAGTCCAAATGGTACAACATTCGTATCAAATCAAACAGTATCAGGAAGCACTGTTGTAACCAAAGAAAAAATCCGTTATAAATATATAGCCTACGACAAAGCAGGAAAACAAGTAAAAGGATATTTTGATGCCTTCCGAAAAGTAGATGTAGAATCCTTTTTAACATCACAAGGACTAAAGATAGCAGAAATAACACCAACAAAAATAAGCAAACTAGGAGGTTTTCTAACATTCTCAAACGAGATGAATTACAAAGACTTAAACTTTCTATTAACCCAGTTATCAACCTATATCAAATCAGGTATCCCGCTAGCGGACTCCATAAAAATACTAGAAAATCAAACCAAGAATAAGAACAAAAAAGCCTTATTCAATAGAATAAGTTATGAATTAAATACAGGAGCAAACTTTAGTGAAGCCCTAGCAAGACAAGGAAATGTATTTCCTAAACTATTAATAAATATGTTAAAAGCATCAGAACTAACAGGAAACCTAACCGAAACCTTAGACGATATGGCTTCCTACTACAAAACAGCAGATTCAAATAGAAAACAAATAATCTCAGCACTAACATATCCAAGTGTCGTATTAGTAGTATCAATGGTCGTATTAACATTCCTATTAATGTATGTTGTACCACAATTCGTTGATATATTTGACCAGTTAGGAGCATCTCTACCAGGAATAACCGTCTTCCTAATCAAATTAAGTGTCTTTGTTCAAAATAACATCATCAAAATCCTACTCGTATTAGTGGCCCTAATCATAATACAAATAGCAATGTATAAAAACATCAAAAAGTTTAGATACATTGTACAATATGTAGTTATGCATATACCAGTAATCAAAGATGTAGTAATCTACAACGAAGTAATAATGTTTACGAAGACATTCTCATCATTAATAAGACACGATGTATTCATAACAGATAGTATAGAAATGTTAGGAAAAGTAACAAATAACGAAATATATAAAGACATCATCAAAGAAGCCGTAACCAATTTAAGCACAGGAGCAGGACTATCAAGAGCCTTTGAAAACAAATGGGCTTTCCCAAGAATAGCCTATGAAATGCTATTAACAGGAGAAAAAACAGGTAGACTAGGACCAATGATGGAAAATGTAGCAAACTACTATGAAGAAGAACAAAGAAACCTAGTACAAAGACTAAAGAGCCTAATAGAGCCAGTAATGATAATCTTACTAGCCGTAATAGTAGGAGTAATCCTAATGGCTATCTTTATACCAATGTTTAGTATATATAATAACATATTGTAGGTGTATTATGGAAGCAAATATTTACGAAATAGCAATCTACATAATAATGTTTATATTTGGAAGTGTAATGGGAAGTTTTCTAAATGTATTAGCGGTTCGTCTATCCAATAACGAATCAATAATATATCCCCGTAGTCATTGCCATAATTGTAATCATAAGTTAAGATGGTATGAACTAATACCCATAATATCATATATAATTCAAGGAGGAAAAAGTAGATGTTGTAAAACAAGAATACCAATAAGTTACCTAATAGTAGAAATAGTAACAGGAGCATTATATATAACAGCATACCATTCCTTTGGATTAACAAAAGAACTAATAATAAGTCTAATATTCATATCATCACTAATCGTAATAATAGTAAGTGATATAGAATATATGATAATACTAGATGAAATAGTAGCATCATCTTGTATAATAATAATAATATTAGAATTAATCTTCTTTGGATTAGAAGTAACTGCCGAAAATATCCTATCAGGAATACTAGCCTTTATAACAATGTATGGAATAAAGTTAGTAGGAGATAAACTATTCAAAAAAGAAAGTATGGGAGGAGGAGACATAAAACTAATGTTTCTCTTCGGAATAGTAATAGGTTATCCCTTATCCATCTGTGATATCTTCTTAGCAACATTTATAGCCTTTCCCGTGGCAATATGTTTACTTCTAAGTAGAAGAGATAATCTAATACCATTTGGTCCATTCCTAGCAATGGCCGCTATCTTAATACATATATCCAAAGTAGATATAACAGGTATAATAAATTATATAATAAAATAATATAAATAGAGATTTTATATTATTTTTTTTAAGGCGTCTTAAGCCCCAAAGGGTCTTTAGCCGTATTTTAAAGCCTAAGGTCTTTAAAATAAAAAGCATTATAAAAGTGTAAACTATCTAGAGATATTTTGCATTTTTAAAGAGTATTTGCTATAATATATATAGAGGAAAGATATGGAAGAGAAAGCAATAGAAATATTAAATAAACTAAAAGAAAATGGCTATACCTCTTTTGTAGTAGGAGGTTATGTAAGAGATAAATTATTAGAAAGAAAAAGTAGTGATATCGATATATGTACAAGTGCTACTCCCAAAGAACTATTAGAGTTATTTGAAGAAGTAAGCATATCCGAAGAAAAATATGGAAGTGTAGTAGTATTATATAAAGGATATAAGTATGATGTAACAACATTCAGAAAAGAAATAAAATATGAGTCCAACAGGAGACCTGTAAAAATAAAATACATAAAAGATATCAAAAAAGACTTACTTCGTAGAGATTTTACCATAAACACATTCTGTATAGATGAAAAAGGAGAAATAATCGATTTACTCGGAGCCTACAAAGATTTAAAAAATAAAACCTTAACAACAGTAGGAAACCCCCGCTACCGAATAAAAGAAGACTCTCTTAGAATACTAAGATGTATTAGATTTGCCACTATTCTAGATTTCAATATAGAATCAAAAACCTATCACTATCTAAGTAAATATAGTTATCTATTAAAAAATCTATCAATGGAAAGAAAAAAAGAAGAATTAGATAAAATATTCCTATCCAAAAATAAAGAAAGAGGAAGAAAACTATTAATCGATTTAAATCTAACAAATGTCTTAGAAATAAATAAACTAAATAACATAGTATTATGTCCTGACCTTCTAGGTATCTGGTGCCAATTAGAAGTAGATGACATATATCCCTTTACCAAAGTAGAAAAAGAACAAATGAAAAAACTAAGAGAACTATTAGAATATGAAGAAATAAATAATTATCTACTATACAAATACGGATTATATCTATGTACAGTCTATGCAGATATCAAAGGACTATCCAAAAGAAAACTAAATAAAATGCAATCAAATCTTCCTATATTAACAAGAAGCAATATCGAAATAAAAGGAAATGATGTCGCAGAAATCCTAAATAAAGAGCCGGGAAAATACATAAAAGATATAATTGAAGATATCGAAAAAAAGATACTAGAAAACAAATTAAATAACAATTATGAAGACTTAAAAAAATACATCATAAAAGAATACAAAGACAAAATATAAGTCTTTTTTAAGTATAAGAACATATAAAATAATATGAAAAAATATATAATATTAAGTTTATTACTTCTAACATCATGTACCAATATAAAATACACCAAAGAAAAAGAAGACTATAACTATCTAGAAGACAATTCCATAAGATTCATAAAGACAGATAATACGACCAATCTACTAATAAATAAAAGTAACAAGTACTATCTAATACAATTAGATAAAGAAAAACCAAATATAGACTACGATTATCTAATAGATACAAATAACATAAAAACCACCAAAGTTGAAGATATAGAAGTAACAATAACAAGTAAAATAGAAATAAAACTAAATAACCAAAAAATATGTATCTATAAAAAAGAATTAAATAAAGATGAATATAAAGATTGTGATTACTTATATCTATATAAAATAGAAGAAGACTTTAATATAACCCTATATGATAACATAGTCCTATTTTATGATGCCTATACAAAGTTCAATTATAAGTTCATGTATTCACTAGCCAAAGTATGGATAGACGCATATACCATAGATAAAGATAGTTATACAACCCTTACCATAAAAAATAAAGATTACGAAGTAACAACATATAAAAGAAGAGGAAAAACTATTCACAAAAGACAAGTTTCATAGTATAATAAAAGAGACTTATAGAGGTGAAATAATGAAAAGAAAGAAAAAAAACATCATAACATACGTAACAGTAGTAGTACTAATCCTAATAATAATATTAACCCTAATATTTTACCCCGTAATAAAAAATAACAAATATAAAAAAGAACTACAAAATAACATAATACAAAACACCGATATAAAGAATATCAAAGAAGTAGAAAAAAAGAATAACTACTATATAGTAAAGAATAATGAAGAAGTAATAATACTAGACTTAAACTACGATAAAAAAGCAAGTAAAAAACTAGAAGAATTATATAAAAGTAATCTAAAAATAGCCTATCAAAGAGGAGAAATATATTACGAAGAAAAAAAGAGAAACAAAGATAAACTAACATACATATATTATAGCACAGCAACAGGAGAAGAAGCATTCACCATATCAGTAGGAGGAATATAATGGAAAAAGTAGTAGAAATATTAAAAACGAAACCAATAGTATTACCAAGATATCTATTCAATTACTATTTAAGACTAGGAATAACTGCCGAAGAACTAATAGTATTAATATTCGTAATAGATAAAGGAGACAAAGTAGTATATGACCCAGAGTCAATATCACAAAGTCTTAGTATGGATAAATATAAAATAATGGAAATACTAAATAACCTAAATGAAAAGAAAATAATATCCATAATAGTAGAAAAAAACAAAGAAGGAAAAACAGAAGAATACATAACATTAGACCTATTATATAACAAAATAACAGGAATAATAATAGGAAATAAAGAAGAAAAAACATTAGACAATAGTGATATATTCAGTATATTTGAAAGTGAGTTTGGTAGAACAATATCACCAATGGAATGTCAAGTAATAAAAGGTTGGATAGATGATAACTTCTCACATGAACTAATAATGGAAGCCCTAAAAGAAGCCATATATAATGGAGCAAATAGTCTAAGATATATAGAAACAGTACTCTATACTTGGAGAAAAAAAGGATATAAAACAAAACAAGATGTAATAAATGCTAAAGCAAAAACTCGTGATACAAAACAAGAAGATAGAGAGCCATTTTATTACGATTGGTTAAATGATGATTAATAAAATAGAAAAATATTTAGATAGTTTATATCCAAATCCAATTTGTGAGTTAGAATATAGTAAAGACTATGAATTACTTCTAGCAATAGTAATGAGTGCTCAAACAACAGATAAAAGAGTAAATATAGTTAATAAAGAGTTATTCAAAAAGTATAATACATTAGAAAAACTAAGTAAAGCAAATATAAAAGATATAGAAGAAATAATAAAACCAATAGGTACATATAAGAAAAAAGCAGTATATATAAAAGAAATAGCAAGTAGGTTAATAAAAGATAATATTAAAAAGATACCAAATGATAGAGAATATTTAAGTACTATGCCAGGAGTAGGTCGTAAAACAATAAATGTATTCCTATCAGTAATATATAATGAGCCTGTAGTAGCAGTAGATACTCATGTAAATAGAGTAAGTAAAAGATTATCACTTGCAAATAATGATGATAATGTATTAGAAGTAGAAGAAAAACTAACTAAGATATTTCCTAAAGAAAATCTAAGTAAAATACATCATCAATTAGTATTTTTTGGTAGATATAAATGTAAAAGTAAAAATCCTTTATGTACTGACTGCAAATTAAAAGATATATGTACATATTATAATATCCACTCTAAGCCTTAACATCTTAGAGTGTTCTTTTTAACCAATACAAATTGTTTAAAAAGAAATATCAGCCATATCTATTATATTTGGGGTGAAAAAACAAAATAAATTTAAAATTAATCTTGCATAAAGATAACAAGTGATGTATAATAAATAGCAATACAGGAGGAAAGGTTATGAATGAATATTTAAAGAAAATAATAGAAGAAAACATTATTAATGAAAGGTTTAGAGATTTGGACTTTTTATTAAAACACAATATTATTGATATCAAAGTATTAGAGGATTATTATGCAAATAATGTTAGTAAAGATGCAATATTATTTGCTGAAAGATATAATAGTCTTATTGACATTAAAAAGTTAGAAGATGCAATAATAGATTTAGGGGATGAAGCTATGATTTTAGACTTTGCCCGAAATATAAAAGGAGCAAATATAACTAAGTTAGAAGATGCAATAATAAAAAAAATAAGAAATAATTTTAAAATTGCAAGTATAACAAATTGTATATATACTTTTGCAAGAGATATAAAAGGAGCAAATATCAGTAAACTAGAAGATGCTATCATACAAATAGAAAATCCATATTATATTTATAAGTTTGCAGAAGATGTAAAAGGAGCAAATATCAGTAAATTGGTAGAGCCACTATTAAAGATAAAAGACCCACATATTATCTTAAAAATGGCTTATTTGATAAATGATACACGATTAGAAGATGCTATAATTGAAAGTAACAATATTGCATCAATTTATGATTTTGCAGCAACAGTACAGTGGTCTAATATAAGTAAGTTTGAAGATTTTATGTTAAAAAGTAAAAATATTGAGTGGATATGTAAGCTTGCAAATCTAGAAAAAGCGAATGTAAGTAAACTAGAAGATAGTATTATACAAATAGGAAATGGTGATTATATTGTAGAGTTTGCCAAAGAAGTAAAAAGAGCAAATATAACAAAATTAGAAGACGCAATAATAAATATAAAAAGTGCTCGAAATATAGTAAAATTTGCCGAATACATTAAAGGAGCAAACATAAGTAGACTAGAAGATGCCATAATAGAAACAAAAGATACACGATTAATTTATTATTTTATAGAAGATGTAAAAGGAGCAAATATAACTAAGTTGATAGGGACTATTGTAGATTGTGAAGATAGATTTTTAATTCTTGAGTCAATTAGTAAATATAATAGATATACTAAACAATATATAGAAAGTATAATAGACGGTGCTATAAAAAGTAAATCATCAGCCTATATTATTGCTGTTGCCCTAAGACTACATACTTTTGAAGGAAAAAAAAGTATAAGTAGATTAGAAGATGCTATTATAAAAAGCAATAATCCTGAATATATTTATGATTTTGCAAGCAACTTAGGAAGATGGGGGATAGATATAACTAAACTAGAAGACGCAATAATAAAATGTAATGATATGTATTACATAATACAATTTGCAAAGAATGTAAAGAATGCTCATATATATAAACTAGAAGACGCAATAATTCAAAATGGAGATGCTAAGTATATGTATAATTTTTCTAAAGAACTTCGATTAATTAATGAAAAATTAGAAGATGCAATAATAGAAACAAAAAATGTATATTATATTCGTCTTTTCCTAAAAAAGGTTAGAGGAGAAAATCTATTAAGACCATTAGAATATAGAAGAGATACATTAAAACTAACAAAAGCACTTATGGAAACAATAAAAATGGAAGAAGATAATAATAAAGAGTTTCTACTAGAAGATTTTAAATTATGTATGGAAAAAGATATATGTAACGATTATATAGAAGAAATAAAAGATTTATTTCAAGATACACCTAAAAAGAGAGTAAAGCGTAAATAGAGGAGAAAAGGTTATGAATGAATATCTAAAAAAGATAGTTGCATTAGAAGATAACAATGATAGATTCGAGTGTTTTAATGTCCTATTAAAACACAATATTATAGATATTAAAGAAATAGAGGATTATTATGTAGATAATGTTAGTGAAGATACAGTTTTATTTGCTAAATGGTATTATGATTATGTCAATGATAAAAGATTAGAAGATGCAGTAATAAAAAGTAGAAATGCAGAATATATATATTGGTTTGCACTAGAAATAAAAGAAGCAAATATACCTAAATTAGAAAATGCAATAATTGAAAGTGAAAGTATAATAAGTCAAGGTGAAAATGCAAGATATATATGCTGGTTTGCAAAAGATATAAAAGGAGCAAATATAACTAAGTTGGAAGATGCTATAATCGAAAGTTACAATACACAATACATATACTGGTTTGCAAGAGATGTAAAAGGAGCAAATATTAGTAGATTAGAAAACATAATAATTGAAAGTAAAAGTGCAAAATATATATATTGTTTTGCAAGAGCCGTAAAGGGTGCAAACATAAGTAAGTTAAAAGATGCAATTCTAAAGACAAGAGATATTTATTATATTTTACTTTTTGCTATGGATATACTTAAAATAGAAATAAAAGAACTAAATGAAGAACTTTACATAAAATGCACATTTTCAGATAAAGAGGAAAGACAAAAATCCTTAGAAGAATTAAAAACATTTATTAATAACACAAATAAAATTGAAGATACACCTAAAAAGAGAGTAAAAAGTAAATAGAGGAGAAAAGTTTATGAATGAATATCTAAAGAAGATAGAAGAAAATGAGAATACTGAAGAAAGATTTAAATATATAGACTTTTTATTAAAAAATAATTCTATAGATATCAAATTGCTAGAAGATTATTATGCAGAAAATGTTAGTTGGGATACAATTTTATTTGCTGAAAGATATCACAATATTATTAATATTGAAAGATTCGAATATATCTACTGACAATGTAAATCAAATCAAAACAACATCTAAAAAGAAAATTAAATATATGGATTAATAATTAAAGAGTTAGTATAATTATACTAATTCTTTTTCAAAGTGGTATTCACTGTGAATATAATAGGTCTAATGAGACACTAATCTAGACTAATAATTAGGCTAGATTAGAAAACACAAAAATATATCACTATTGCATAGAAATAATAAATATTATATAATACTAAGTAGTTAAAGAGGTATTAATATGAAATATAAAAGAATATATATAGAAATAACAAACATTTGTAATTTAAATTGTTCCTTCTGTAGTAAATCAAATAGAAGAAAAAAAGAAATGACAATAAAAGAGTTTGAAGAAGTAATAAAGAAAATAAATAAATATACAGACTATATCTATTTACATGTAAAGGGGGAGCCACTTACCCATCATTATTTAAATGATATATTAAATATAACCAATAAATATAATAAGAAAGTATGTATAACAACAAATGGAGTATTATTAAAAGATAAAATAGAAATATTAAAAAAATATAATAATATATATCAAATAAATATATCACTTCATAGTGAAAGCAAAAAAGAAAACTATCTAGAAGATATATTTGAAGCAGTAGATAGTTTAATAGTACCATATATAAGTTATAGGTTTTGGACGCTAGATAAAAGTCTAGATACCAAGAATAATAAATATTTAGATATGATAAAAGAAAAATATAAAGTAAATAAATTACAAGATAAAATGAAACTAGATAACAAAGTATATCTAAGTTTAGATAGTAAGTTTATTTGGCCTAGTACAGAAAATAATTATTATAATGAAATAGGAACTTGTCTTGGTGGAAAAAAACAACTTGCTATATTAACAGATGGAACAGTAAGTATCTGCTGTCTAGATAGCGAAGGAGAAAGTAATTTAGGAAATATATATACTACATCATTAGAAGCAATACTAAATACAGAAAAATATAAAAGTACTATAAAAGATTTTAATAATAATAAATCATATCTAGAAATATGTAAGCACTGTTCATACAAAGAAAGATTCAATAAAAAAAATACATAAAAAATTATGTAGAACTATTTACAAAGTAAAATAAATATGATATAGTTTTGATACCTAAAAAGGTAAATGTTCTAAATTAATTTTTAAGGGGGTATAAAGTATGGAACAAAATAAATTACAAACTATTACAAATCTATTTGAAGATAGTACTATCAGAAGTATTTGGGATAGTGAAAAAGAAGAATATTATTTTAGTGTTGTTGATGTTGTTGGAGCATTAACAGATAGTAGCAATCCAAGAAAATATTGGTCTGTATTAAAGATGAGATTAAAAAAAGAGGGTAGTGAAGTGACTACAAATTGTAGTCAGTTGAAAATGTTAGCACCAGATGGTAAAATACGACTAAGAGATGTCATGTTAACAAAGGATATATTTAGACTTATTGAATCTATACCTAGTCCAAAAGCAGAACCATTTAAAGTGTGGTTAGCAAAGTTGGGTAGTGAAAGAATAGATGAAATATTTGACCCAGAAATTGCTGGCAATAGAATTATTAACTATTATCGTAATAAAGGTTATAGTGACGAATGGATAAAGAGAAGATTAATGGGAATGGTTGATAGATTTAAATTAACTGATGTATGGAAAGATGGTGGTATTGATAAACCATTTGAATATGCCATGCTAACCAATGAAATATATAAAGGCTGGTCAGGAATGAAAGCAAATGAATATAAAGCCTATAAATGTCTTAGAAAAGAATCATTAAGAGATAATATGACCGATATTGAAATTGCTTTAACTAACATTGGTGAAATTGCTGCTCGTGATATAGCAAAAGCAGAAAAACCTCAAGGACTTTCAGAAAATATAAATGTTGCTAAACGCGGTGGAAGAGTTGCTAAAGGAGCAAGAGATTTATATGAAGAAGAAACTAGAAAGTCTGCTGTTTCAAAAGAAAATACTTTAAATTATAAATATATTGATGAAATAAATGAGATTGAAAATAAATAAAGTTTGTAAACAAAAAGTAAAACAATACCAAAAATAGTTTTTACTTTTTTTCTTTTGTGTTATACTATTTATGTAAGCGAGGTATAAATATGTGTGGAATAACAGGAATAATAAGTAAAGACAAAAATAAAAATAAAATAATCAAGGATATGAATGAAAGAATAATACATAGAGGACCAGATGCCGAAGGAATCTTTGTAGAAAAAGATGTAGCATTAGGACAAAGAAGATTATCAATAATAGATATAGAAGGTGGGAATCAACCAATATATAATGAAGATAAAAGCATATTAATAATGTATAATGGAGAAGTATATAACTATAAAGAATTAAAAAAAGAATTAACAGAGTATACATTCCAAACAAACTCAGATACCGAAGTAATACTACATGGTTATGAAAAATGGGGACATGAATTACCAAAAAAACTAAGGGGAATGTTTGCTTATGCAATATATGATAAGAATAAAGAAGAAATCTTTATCTCAAGAGACCAATTTGGAATAAAACCATTATACTACTATCAAGATGGAGATACCATACTATTCGGCTCAGAAATAAAAAGTTTCTTAGCATATCCAAAGTTCAAAAAAGAATTAAATAAAGAATTACTTGGAGCATATCTAACCTTTAGTTTTACACCAACAGATGAAACATTCTTTAAAGGAGTATATAGATTACCACAAGGTCATTCAATGATAATAGATGTAAAGAAAAGAAAGATAACTATCGAAAGATATTTCAAAGTAGAGTTTGACAAAACTAACGAAAGCTTTGATGAAGTAGTAAATGACATTAGTACCGCTATGAAAGACTCTACTGAGCATCATTTAATTAGTGATGTAGAAGTTGGTTCTTTCCTATCTAGTGGAGTAGATTCATCTTATTTAGTAAGCCTAGCCAAGCCAGATAAAACATATACAATAGGTTTTGATTTAGCCAAATATAGTGAGATAGATTATGCAAAAGACCTAACAGATAGATTAAAAATAAAAAATATAAGTGAAAAAATAAGTAAAGAAGAATATATGAAAGCCATTCCCGAAGTATATTACCACATGGATGAACCAACTGCTGATGGCTGTGCAATTGCCGTATATTTCTTATCAAGACTTGCCAGCAAAGATGTTAAAGTAGTATTATCAGGAGAAGGAGCAGATGAATTTTTTGGAGGATATAATAGTTATGAAGATAACTTTTATACTAAACTACCATTATTTATAAGAAAAACTATGGCAAGTATCTGTAAAGTTTTACCTCAAAATAAAATTACAAGATATATTATCCGAAGAGGACTTCCATTAGAAGAATCTTATGTTAGTATTAATAGAACATATTATGATGATGAATTAAAAGATGTCCTAAAAATAGATAACTACATCAAAAATAAAGATATTGTAAAAGATGTCTATAAAGAATATAAAAACTCAAACAAACTAGATAAAATGCTAGCGGTTGATATAAGATACTGGTTTAGTAATAATATTCTTACTATTGTAGATAAAATGACTATGGCTCATTCAATAGAATCTAGAGTACCATTTACAGATATAAAAGTATTTGATGTAGCCAGAAAACTACCAAAAAATTATAAAGTAAGTGACGGAACAACCAAAGTAGCCTTAAGAAATGCTGCTAAAAAAGTTATTCCAAATGATGCTTATAAGAAAAAGAAATTAGGCTTTCCAGTACCAATTAGAGAATGGATAAGAGAGGAAGACTTTTATCAAGAAATAAAAGATACATTTACTACAGACATATCCAAAGAACTATTTAATACAGATTATCTATTAAGAATACTAGATGAGCATAAAAATAAAACAAAAGATAATTATCGTAAAATATGGGCTGTATATAGTTTCTTAAAATGGTATGATGAATATTTCATTAAGAGATAATTTTTAGACTGAGACCTTAACGGTCATACCCGAGTACCATAATAGGTACTCTTATTTTTTATACCACAATGAAAAAAATACTAAAGATTTAGTATTTTTAATTATTATGTGTCCTCTCAAGGACACATACAAAACCACCTGCTATGCAGGTGTGAATGGTAAAGAGCGAAGCCTTTAAGAAGACATAAATACCTCCTTTTGATATAATATAGA
>OIYS01000290.1_pt1 | contig 37684 bp, 37 predicted proteins | sample 1588271 | NCBI WGS metagenome assembly OIYS01 (sample SAMN03283286) | human gut metagenome | biome: human-associated habitat; material: feces | host: Homo sapiens | place: Peru | collected 2012
GTAAAAGAAGAAGTTAGTCCTAAAGAATATAAGTTTACTGAAGGAGCAAATCAAATATATACTATTGATGAATCAAAAAATGCAATATTTAGAATAGATGCTGACTTTAGTTTATTTGATGGCAAACTATATATTGATGGAATATTAGTTGATGCTAAAAATTATAAAGCAGAATCTGGTAGTACAGTTATTAATTTAAATAAAGAATATGTTGATACACTATCAATCGGTGAACATACAATTAAGGTTGAATTTAATGATGGTGGCTCAGCAACTACTAAATTTGAAGTCAAAGCAAAACAGGTAAATACAGAAAAGACAGAAGATATTACTAATCCACAAACAGGCGATAATATTGGAACATATATAATACTATCTATTATATCAGTATTAGGTATTGCCACTACTATAGTGATTAATAATAAAAAGGAAAGAGAAAATTAGGAGGAAAAATTATGAAGAAAAGTAAAATACTAATTACTGCTGTATTAATGTTCTTATTTACTATGTGCCTTGCACCAATAACTACATTTGCAGCAACAGAAATTGGCGAAGCAAATATAGGTAGTGTCAATTTTGATTATGTAGCAGGGGATGCCCCAAAAGCATCTGCTCATATAACTTATGATGAAGCAGGTAATTATGACAACTACGAAATAGAATATGAATATTGGGAAGAGATGGAGACTAATGAAAATGGAGAGTCCAATCCAGTTAAGTTTTGGTATTCTGATGAAAACAAAAATAATGCTCTTTCACAAGATAAAAAAATAACTACCTTTGAAGAGGGGAAAACATATATGTATAGTATTTCTTTAAAGGCAAAAGATGGATATTCTTTCAAAGATGGTTGCACAGTTAAAATTAATGATGAAACTGTAAAAAAAGAAAATGTAATAAAAAATAGCAGTGGAGTTTATGTTACGGCGATAAAAACAATTAAACCTATATCAAAGAAAGTAGTTGAACTTGTAGAGATAAATGGTGTAACGACTAAATTTAATGTTGGAGATGTACCAAAATTTACTGGCAAAGTTGCTGACAATGCATTATATGAAATTGACAATGAGGGTTGGGCAGGTGCTGATGAAATAATAACATCATCAGAGTATTGGAATAACCGTTATAAAGATTGGGGTGATACACTTCTTACATCATTTAAAGAAAACACAAAATATAGTTATAATATATATGTAAAATTAACAGATGAAGCTGTTAAAAATGGTTATTATTTTGATAAAGATAAAACAAAAATAAGTATAAATGGAAAAACTATAACTATGAATCCTGATTCAGTTAGTATTAGTGAGAGTAATAATGTTGTTGCATGGTTTTATGGAGTTTTGACAATGACACCTACATCAACTGAACAACCTACTCAAGATACTGTAAAAGAAATCAAAAGCACTGGTGCAATAAATGGTAGTATTACTTTTGAAAAAGAAGTAAGTAAAAACTATACTTTGGATATTAAAAAAGTTGAAGTAAGTAAGAATTTATCTGACAAAAATATTAAATACTTAGCAGATATAAATGTATTAGAAAATGGTCAAGTAGTTAAGATTGATAATACTAAAATGAAAATAAAAATTGCTTTACCAGAGGATTTAAAAGGATACAAAAAATATGAAGTCGTTTATATTTTAAATGATGAAATAAAAGAAACTATACCAGCAACAATAGAAGATGGATATATAGTTTTTGAAACATCACATTTAAGCGAGTATGGAATCGTTGCAACAGAAAAATCATCAGGTACAAATGTAGAAAATCCTAAAACTGGTGATAATGTTATGATGTATCTAGCAACTGGCATTTTATCCATTATTGGACTTGCTGGAGCTTCATTAATTGTTTATAGAAAAAAACAAACAAATTAGAAGAAAAATATATTTGGTTATATTAAAAACCCTAGTAACTATTAAAGCTACTAGGGTTTAATTTTAATTATTTAATATTGCATAACAATAATCATATACATTTAAATGTTTATTAATTTTTTTATTAATAATTTTATCTTTAAAATCAGTTTCAAAAAGATTAAATAGCATTTCTATTGTAAAATTTTTCTTTTCTTTTTCAGTTAGTTCTAAATACTTGGCTGAAAAAAGTAATAGATGCTTATATTTAGCAAAATTAACAATATTTTTACTATTACTAGAATCTAGTTTATTTAATACTTCTTTTAATAATATAATTATATCTTTAATATTAAAATTGATGTAGAAACTTTTATTTTCTAATAAATAAATAGCTAACCTAACTTTATCAACAATATTTAAATTATCATACATATCTATTAAATCAAAAACCTTTTTAGTATTATTATCTAACAACATATTATACCTCTTTTCTTTGTTTATACTTTTAAAATTAACTTAAATCTTGAATAAAATTTTTAATTTAAAATTCTATTTTTTAGAAAAATCAAAAAGATTAAATATTGATTTTTTCCTTATTTTATGGGCTATAAGCAACTTTTCTTAATTACTACCTGTGTCTATACTATATTCATCCAACTCTTTGTCTCATGCCACCCGATAAACTTTCTGGATAACTATATATAAAATCTTTTAAACCGTAAGTATTTAATAGCTTTTTTACATAGTTTTCTTTTTCCTTTGTTAAATTTTTATTAATCTCTAATCCTAAAAGGCAATTTTTTAATATATTTCTCCATTCAAAAAGAGAATCTTGTTGTAACATATATCCTATAGTAGCGCCTTTACATAAATTAATTTCTCCGCTAGTTTTATCTTCTAATCCGCATAAAATAGAAAGAATAGTTGATTTTCCACAACCACTAGGTCCAACAATGGCGATAAATTCGCCTTCTTTGACATCTAAACTGAAATCTTTAACAGCAAGAGTTTCTCCATTTTTGCTATGATATATTTTTTTTAGATTTTTAATTTGTAAAATATTTTCCATAAGATGCCTCCTCGCTAATTTATAGTATGAAAAGTACTTTTAAGTGTTAATGACAAAATCAACAAAATATAAATATTTTGATAAATGTAGCAAAATATTTAAAAAAATGATATAATATTATTTATAAAGATGATAAGTATAAAAATATAAATTAATAGTAAAAAGGATGGGTTAAGAAATATGAAAAGAATGGGATTTACCCTAATAGAGTTATTAGCAGTCATAGTAATACTTGCAATAATTGCATTAATCGCTACCCCAATAGTATTGGATATAATAGAAAGTTCTAAAAAAAGTGCAGTAGAAGAAAGCGCAAAAAATATAGTAAGCGCAGCAGAAACGTATTATGCATCTAAATTATTGTATAATGAAAAAATAAGTACCATAGATTTAAGTAGTGATTCACTTAAATATGATGGTGAAAAAGTAACTAAAGGTAATCTTACTATTGATAGTGATGGTAATATATCAGGAAAAATGTATATAAGTGGTTATTGTATAGAAATAAAGAATAATAGTATTATAAATAATCAAAACATAACTGAAGATGAGTGTGAGATAAAAATTGATGGTGGTATAGATGATAATCTCATTTTATCTGAATTGATTGAAGTAATTGAAGTTATAGAGGGTGATAGTAGTATTGCGTCTTATATAGTTAATCCAATAAGATATTCTGAGCCAAAAGTAAAAAATGCCATAATAACTTTTGAGAAAGAAGACATAGTAACATTGAATGATATATTATTATTGCTGAATTTTGATATAAATTCTAACAATAAAGATGAAAATGGAAATAAAATAGATTTAACTAAATATGATTTTATAGCTCCATTTTCTGATATAGGAATAAAAAAGAATGGAACATTAGATTTTCAAAAAGAAGAACCAGTTAATTTAAGATTATATGTTGAAACTGCAAAAGATTTTGATGTTGATAATTTATTATTTATGTATATTTCTCCATCTACTGGTAAAGTTTCATTTACTTCAATAGATGATTATGATTCTGCTTATGGCTATTTTAATGTCACAATGAAATATCTTGGACCTGTAGCTCTTTTAGCAAAGAATGAAGAATAAAAAATTATAATTATGAAGAACAACTTTGTGTTGTTTTTTTCTTTATGTATTATAGTAAAATATAATTTAACAAATTTTAATCTTCAGAATATAATATATTGATTGGAAGGAGAATAAATTTGAAAAAAATTATAATTACTTTAGTAGCCTTTTTATTAATAATATTACTTTCTATAGGTATATTTATGGGAAAAGGTAAGAAAAAAGAAAAAGAGGATTTAACTAAAATAACAGTTGCTGAAGTTGCACATAGTATTTTTTATGCACCAATGTATGTAGCCGATTCATTAGGTTATTTTGAAGATGAAGGACTTGATGTTGATATAGTTCTTACAAGTGGTGCAGACGCTGTTGCTGCTGCAGTAATGAGTGGGGATGCCCAAATTGGTTTTTGTGGTAGTGAACAATCTATTTACATATATAATGGTGGAGAAAAAGATTATTTAGTTAATTTTGCTGGTCTTACTAAAAGAGATGGTAGCTTTATAGTAGGTAGAAATAAGGGCAAATTTGATGTTAAAGATTTAAAAGGTGCACATCTAATAGCCGGACGCGAAGGTGGTATGCCTGCCATGACTTTAGCATACACTCTAAAAGAAAATGGAATAGAATTAAGTGATTTAAATTTTGATACTTCTATAGCTTTTGCTTCTATGTCAGGAGCTTTCATAGGTGGTACTGGAGATTACGTAACTTTATTTGAACCAACCGCTCTACAATTAGAAAAACAAGGTTATGGATATGTTGTGGCTTCATTGGGAAAATTAGGTGGAGAAGTTCCATATACTACATTCCAAACCAGAAAAAGTTATTTAGAAAAAAATGATGATGTAATAGAAAAATTTAATAAAGCTATACAAAGAGGTTTAGATTATACATTTAGTCATAGTGATTCTGAAGTAGCTGAGGCTATAATAGAACATTTTCCAGATATATCTAAAAATGATTTAACTGAGGTAGTAAAAAGATATAGAGAAAATGATTCTTGGTATAGAACTACTTACATAACAGAAGAAGGATTAGAAAGAGTAGAATCTATTATGGAAAATTCTTCTAAATTGGATAAAAAAGTGCCTTTTGATAAAATAGTAAATAATAAATATTCAAAAAAATAAAAATTTTACTTAACATATTTTGTTAAGTTTTTTTATATATAATATTTTTGTCTTGAGATATAAACTAATGTTTGGTATAATGTCTATTATAGAGGTGCATTATGAATTTAGATACATTAAATAAAGAACAAAAAGAAGCAGTTTTAAATATAGATGGTCCTATGCTTGTACTTGCAGGTGCAGGAAGTGGTAAAACTAAGGTTTTAACTACAAAAATAGCTTATTTAATAGAACAGGGAATAGATCCTACAAGTATTTTAGCGATCACTTTTACAAATAAAGCTGCAAACGAAATGAAAAGTAGAGTAGAGGGTATGCTTGGTATAGATTCAAATAGAATACAAATATCCACATTCCACTCCTTTGGACTTTCTATTATTAAAAGACATTATGATAAACTTGGATATAAATCTAATTTTACTATAGTTGATTCAGATGATGTATTATCAACTATAAAAAGGATATTGAAAGATATGAATTTAGATCCTAAATTTTATCCACCAAAAACTATAAGAAATAAAATAAGCAGTGCGAAAAATGAACTTATGACACCTGATGAATTATCTAAATTTTCAAATAGTGAATTAGATGAGGTAACTGTTAATGTATATAGAGAGTATCAAAATAAACTAATGGTAAATAATAGTTTAGATTTTGATGATTTATTGATGTTGCCTATAATATTATTTAAAGAAAATCCTAGTGTACTAGCTTATTATCAAGAAAGATATAAATATATTTTAATAGATGAATATCAAGATACAAATGAAGTACAGTATATTCTTTCTAAAATGCTGAGTGCTAAATATAAAAATATATGTGTAGTAGGAGATCCAGATCAAAGTATATATGGATTTAGAGGATCTAATTATAGAAATATTTTAAATTTTGAAAAAGATTATAAGAACACTAAAACAATATTACTTGAACAAAATTATCGTTCAACAAAAAATATATTAGGAGCAGCAAATAGTATTATAAAAAACAATAAAAATAGAAAAGAAAAAGATTTATGGACAGATAATAATACAGGGGATAAAATAGTTTATAAAAGATGTGATGATGAAAAAGATGAATCTAATTATGTAGTCTCAGAAATAACTAAGTTAATGAATGAAAATATTGGTCTTGAAGATATTGCAGTTCTTTATAGAACAAATGCTCAATCAAGAAATATAGAGGAAGCTTTTTTAAGAAAAAATATTCCATATAAAGTAGTTGGTAGTTTTTATTTCTATAATAGAAAAGAAGTTAAAGATTTAATTAGTTATTTAAAACTTATTTATAATACTAGTGATGATGTTAGTTTAACTAGGGTTATTAATGTACCAAAAAGAGGTATAGGACTTAAGACGCTAGAAAACATTACGACAAAGGCAACCATATTAAATACAAGTATGTTTGATGCAATAGATGGCGGAAAAGAATTAGAGTTTAAACGTCTTATATTAAGTTTTAAAGAATTAAGTGAGGATTTATCTCTTACAGAATTGGTAGACTTAATATTAGATAAAACAGGTATAAAAAAGGAATTAGAACTTGAGGATACAATTGAATCTCAATCTAGATTAGAGAACTTGGAAGAATTTAAATCTATTACAAAGAGTTATGAAGAAAAGTATGGAGTTATATCATTATCAGAATTCTTAGATGAAATAAGTTTGGTGTCTGATGTTGAAGAATATAAAAATAGGACAGATGTAGTAACACTTATGACAGTTCATTCAGCAAAAGGTTTAGAGTTTGACTATGTTTATATAATAGGTCTTGAAGAGGGAATTTTTCCACATAGTATGTGTTTATATAGTCCAAGTGAAATAGAGGAAGAAAGAAGACTATGTTATGTAGCTGTTACTAGAGCTAAAAAGAAATTAACCATAATTAATTCTAAAAAAAGACTTTTATATGGACAAGATAGTTATAATCCACCAAGTAGATTTATTAATGAAATAGGAGAAGAATATCTAGATAAAAAAGAAGAAAAAAAAGAAACAAATGGTTTGAAAAAAATATTTACAAGCAAAAATATAAACAAATATGAAGAGTATAATGTAGGAGGAAAAGTTTTACACAGTGAGTTTGGAGAGGGTGTTATAATTACTGTAGATAAGTCAATACTTACAATTGCTTTTCCACATCCATATGGTATAAAGAAAATTATGAAGGGTCATAATAGTTTAAAAAAATTATAAAAAAATCTTGAAAAGAAACTCTATTTATAGTATATTTAATATATTAGGTAGGAGGCAATTTATGATTAGTTGGACTGATGTAAATGTATTAGAACATGATAAAAAACAATTACAAGTTAAATTAAGTGAATTGATTAAATCAGGCAACTTTTCAGAAGACGAAGTAAATAGTATAAAGGCAGAAATTCTATATTTAGATAAACAAATTTCTAAAATTGTAGGTTCTAATGAAATAAAAAGACAAAAAGAATTAAAACAAAGAAAAAGTGGAATAGAACAAGCTAATATAAGCGCTTATTATTCTTTTAAGGATAAGTATAAAAAAATCAATAAAATGAAAGTTGCCACTACTAGAATGATAAATGAGATAGATGAATTTAATAGAAAAAAATATGATGTAGCAGAAAAAGAAGTTGTAAAGGTTAAAGTGGTATAAATGGAAGTACAAAAGGAAGCTTTTGGAGGTTTAATGGAATATTATAAACATTTACCTCTTGAATTAAAAAGAAAAGAGATTATAAGTGAATTAGAGGATGTAATCTCAAGTTATTCTAAAATATGTACACAATTTGGAGTAATGCCTGATATGGTTTTAAATAAAGAAATGTTAAATATAAATAAAAGAAATTTAACAGAAGATGAGTTTTTACATGCACTTTTTGCCTATATTAATACTTTACAAGATATAAGTTCACAATTTATAAATAAAATGTGTGATGTTCTGGAAGAAAAATGATAAAACGTATTTAAAATAATACGTTTTTTTGATATAATTGAATAGGTGATTTTATGAAATTAATAATTGGTTCACATGTATCTTTTAAAGGTCAAGATCAAATGTTAGGTAGTGTACTTGAAACTTTAAAGTATAATGCTACTACATTTATGTTTTATACGGGGGCTCCCCAAAATACATCTCGCAGTTCAATAGATTTAAATAAAACTTTGGAAGCACATAATCTTATGAAGAAAAATAATATAGATATAAACAATGTAGTGGTACATGCACCATATATAATAAATTTAGCTAATTCTAAAAACTTTGATTTTAATGTAAGATTTTTAAAAGAAGAACTTTCTAGAACAGAAAGTTTGGGAGTAAAAAACTTAGTACTTCATCCAGGAAGTCATGTAGGTCTTGGAGTAGACGAAGGAATAAAGAATATTGTTGATTCTCTAAATTTAAGTATAACTGGTAAAAATGTTACAATTTGCTTAGAGACTATGGCAGGAAAAGGAACTGAATTAGGTAAAAACTTTTCAGAGATCAAAAGAATTATAGACGGAGTTAAAAATAAAGATGCGATAGGTGTTTGTATGGACACTTGTCACTTGAATGATGCTGGCTATGATTTAAATGATTTTGATAAAATATTAGAAGAGTTTGATAATGTAGTAGGAATTAAGTATTTAAAAGTAATTCATATAAATGATTCTAAAAATGAAATCAATTCTCATAAAGATAGACATGAAAATATAGGTTTTGGTACAATCGGTTTTGATAATCTAATTAAAATTATTTATAATAAAAAATTGGAAGGTATTCCAAAAATTTTAGAAACACCTTATATAGAGGATAAAGCTCCATATAAGGAAGAAATTGAAATGATAAGAAAAAAAGAATTTAATCCTAAATTAAAAGAAGATATTTTAAAATAAATATCCTTTATATCTGTTTTTATAATATAAATATAAATCTTTTATTTTTAAGTAACTATCATGATTTATATTTTTATCAAGTAAATCTAGATATTTAGAATCATTTATTAAAATATCATCAAAATTTTCTTTTACTAGTTTTAAAATAAATTCGAATTCAAATTCATTTAATTGAATGTTTTGCTTTTGCGCGTATGTCTTTAACTTATCTAAAGTTAATAAATCAATATAATTTTTGAGTATACTTTTCATGTTATTCACCAATATAATATATGATTAAATAATATAATAATGAATAAAATAATAGTAGGTGATTCTAATGTATAAAAATAAATATATCTTATTTCAATTAAAATTAATAACTTATGAAGAAAAAAATAAACAAATATAAGTATCATAAAAGAAAAATAAATATAGAAGAAATAATTGAAAAAAGATATAAAATACTTGTGATAGTTATAATATTTATAATGATTTTGCTACTTTCAAAATTGTTTATTGTACAAGTTATAAAAAATAAATATTACATAGATAAATTGCAAACTCTAACAGTAAAAATAATAGAGGGAGATTCTGCTCCAAGAGGAAGAATCTATGATAGAAATGGTAATTTAATAGTTGATAATACATCTGTTAAAACTATTTATTATAAGAAAAAAAATAAAGTAACTGTAAAACAGGAAATAGAGATGGCATATATAGTTGCTGATTATATTGATGTTGATTACTCTAAATTAACAAATAAAATGTTAAAAGAATTTTGGGTTTTAAATAATGAAGAAAAAACTAAAAAGAAGATAACGAATGAAGAATGGAGAAAGTTAGAAGAAAGAAAGATTACTAATAAAGAGATAGAAAGTTTAAAGGTAGAAAGAGTTACTGATGAAGAAATTTCCAAGTATGAAGAAAAAGATAAAGAAGCTTGTTATATTTATAATTTAATGAATAAAGGTTATTACTATACAGAAAAAATTATAAAAAATGAAAATGTTTCTGATTTAGAATATTCTATGATAGCTGAGAATATAAATAAAATCCCAGGATTTAATGTTAAGTTAGATTGGGAAAGATATTATCCATATGGAAATGTTTTTAAAACTATTTTAGGTAGTGTAAGTTCTAGTTCTAGTGGTATACCATATAATTTAAAAGATTATTATTTATCTCTTGGTTATAGTTTAACCGATAGGGTAGGTACAAGTTATATAGAATATCAATATGAAAATTATTTAAAGGGTAAAAAGGCTAAGTATGAAGTAAATGATGATGGTTCTTATACTGAAGTAAAAAAAGGATCACGTGGTAATGATTTGGTACTTACAATAGATATGGAATTGCAAAAAGAGGTAGAAAGAATAATTGAAGAAGAATTACAAATAGCTAAACAGGAAAGTAATACAGAGTATTTTGATAAGAGTTATGTCGTAATAAATAATTCAAAAACAGGTGAGATACTTGCTATGGCAGGGAAACAAATAACATTAGATGATAGTGGCAATTATAAAATTTTGGATTATACTCCTGGAGTTATAACTTCTTCAGTAACACCTGGATCTATCGTTAAAGGTGCTTCTCATATTGTTGGATATAATACAGGCGCTCTTCAAATTGATGAATATAGAAATGATGCTTGTATTAAAATAGCAGCAACACCACTTAAATGTTCATATAGAGAATATGGATATATAAATGATTTAGATGCACTAAAGTATTCATCAAATACATATCAATTTTTAACTGCCATAAAAGTAGGAAATGGTATTTATGAATATAATAGTCCACTTGTAATAGATGAAAAAGCCTTTGATACATATAGAAATACTTTTGCAGAATTTGGACTTGGCGTGAAAACAGAGATTGATTTACCAAATGAATCTTTAGGATATAAAGGTACAAATAGATTATCTGGATTACTTTTAGATTTTTCTATTGGACAGTATGATACATATACACCAATTCAAATCGCACAATATATGTCAACGATTGCTAATTCAGGAAGTAGAATGCAACCTTATTTACTTAAAGCAGTATTTGATTCTAAAGAAGGAACTTTGAATAAATTGGTATATGAAACTAAATCTAAGGAATTAAATAAAGTAAATACAGAAGAAAAATATTTAAATAGAGTAAAAGAAGGTTTTATAGAGGTATTATCTCCAGGTGGAACAGGATATGGTTATGTAGATTATAATCATAAACCAGCAGGAAAAACTGGTACTGCACAGAGTTTTTTAGATACAAATAATGATGGAGTTATAGATACTGGTACTATAACAGCAACCTTTTCTGCATTCGCACCTTATGATAATCCAGAGGTTGTATTTACTGTAATATCTCCAGATGTGGCTCCAGAAGAAGCAAATGCACTCTACATGAGTAGTGTAAATAGGAGAATAAGTCAAAAAGTTAGTGAAAAATACTTTGAAATTTACGGATAATTTGTTATAATATATTGGAATATTGAAAAAAGGAGGAGAAACTATGGCAAAAAAAGGAGAAGCAAGACAAAGAGTAACTCTAAAATGTACTGAATGTAGTGGAGAAAATTATCGTACTGAAAAAAATAAAAGAAATACTACAGAACGTTTAGAATTAAATAAGTTTTGTGATAAATGTAAAAAAACAACTCTTCATAAAGAAGCTAAATAATTTAAACTTTATTTATAGGGAGGAGGAATATAATGTTTAATGTTAATGATATTAAAAATGGTATGACAATACTTTTTGAAGATAATATTTATACAGTACTTGAGTTTTCACATGTAAAACCTGGTAAGGGAGCTGCATTTGTTCAAGTAAAATTAAAAAACTTAAGAACAGGTTCAATCGTTGAAAAAAGATTTAATTCAGGAGTAAAACTTGAAAAGGCAATGGTTGAAAAAGTAGGAATGCAATTTTTATATGCTAATGGAGATTCTTATAATTTTATGAATATGGAAACATATGAACAAATAGAATTAACTAAAGCTCAATTAGGAGATAATGTAAATTATTTAAAAGAAGGCTTAGATGTATTATTATCTTTTTATGAAGGTGAATTATTAGGAATAATCTTACCAGCTCAAGTAGATTTAAAAGTTGTTAAAACTGAACCAGCTGTAAAAGGAAATACTACTAATAATGCAACTAAAGATGCAACATTAGAAACTGGATTAGTTGTAAGAGTTCCATTATTCATAGAACAAGATGAGATTATCTCAGTTTATACTGCAGATGGCAAATATGCATCTCGTGCATAGTATGCATAGTAATATTTTATATTGAATAAAATGAAGTTTTGTGTTAGAATTAAAGTGTAGGGTGATGATATGAATAATCGTGGTTTTACACTTATAGAACTTACAGGAATAGTATTGGTTTTAGCTGCAATTTTTCTACTTACCTTTCCAGCTTTGTTAAATACAACTAGAGCTGATAAAGAAAAGGAATATAATGTAATGGTAGAAAACTTATGTAAAGCAGGTGAGACCTATATTTATTCACATATGGGTGATTATGATGAATTAAACAATATTGATAGTGTTATAAATATCAATATTAGTGAATTAATATTATATGGTAATGTAGATAAAAATACAATAAATCCTAATACAAATAAAAATGTAGATAAAGATGTTTTAGAATACAAAGTAACTTTAGAAGGACTTGATTGTAATTATAAAGAAGAATAGGATGGGAATATGGTAGAAATAGGTGAAATAGTAACATTAGATGATAGTAAAGAATATGTAGTAATAAATAAAATAAATTTGCACAATGTAAATTATGTGTTTTTAATTACTACTTCTAAACCATTAGAAATCTTAATTGTTACTGAAAAAATTGTTAATGGTGAAATAGTTTTAGATGAAATAAAAGATAATGATGAATTGGAATATATTTTAAGTCAATTTTCTTCACAAATGGAAAGAGAAGAAAAATAGTTGTATTTGTTTGGAGGTTAATGTATGGAAAATGAAATTGAACAAATAATGAAACCTTATTTTGATATAAAAGAGTACATGAAAAATGATCCAAAATCTATAGAAAACGAAAGTTCTAATATAGATCAAAATTTATCAAAATTAAGAGAAGAAAGATTATTAGTAAAGAAAACTTTAGAAGCAAAATTGGATGAATTGAGAGCTAATGCTATAGCTGATAAAAAGGCATTAGAATTAAGATTAAATAATTTAAAAGATAGAAAAGAAAAAGAAATAGAGGAATTTATTAATGGCTCTAAGGATGCTTTTTATGCAGGTCATGTAGCTACAATAAGAAAAGATTTAGAGTCAGCATATAAACAAAAAGAGGAAGAATTAGAAAAACAAATAGCTGATTTGGAAAAAGTTAATTCTGATAGACAAAAAGATTTAGAAAGTCAAATTAGAAACTTATCTAGAAGATCTGAAGAAGAATTAGATTCAATGAAACAAAAAAAAGTTGTTTCATCAAAAACTGATTTTCGTAGTAGAGCTTACATAAGAAAAACTGTTGATATCAAAGAAGATATTAGAAAAAAACTTATAGCTAAACAAAAAGAATTAGAATTTGCTATTTCAAAAGAAAAATTAAATTTTGATAGTATAATGCTAGAATTATCTCAATTCAAATATATTTATGATGAAAATCATACTCCAATTAATGCTTCAGAATGGAAGGCTTTATATCAAAAAAGTTCAGATTCTTCAGATAAAATGAATAGTTTAAAAGCAAACTTAAACCAATTAAAACAATATTTATTAGAAACAGAATTGACTGAAGAAGAAATTAGAGTAGTTATGACAGCTATTACACCTCAAGAAAAAGAAATTTTGCAAGAATTAGAACAACAAGAAAAAAATGAAACTGTTGATAATTTTACAGTTCCAGAAAATTCTAAGACTATTGAACCAATTGAACCTGAAAAAATTTCTAATGCGAGTGGACCAACGCAAAATTCTCAAACTATTGAAGGAACAATTCCACAATTAAGAAGCTTCAATTATGATGCTGCAGATGTTGCTTATAATGCAGATTCAGTTACTGAACCAAACTATGTAGAAAAAGGCAATAAAATAGAAGTAGATACTAGAGCAGATTTAGTTAAACTAATATATAATGATGTTATGAAAACAATAGAATCTACAGATACTGTAACTTTACATGATAGCAAAGGCGATTTGAGTGATGCTGAAAGATATATTGGAATAAATAATGAAATTAAAGGTACTGTATTCGTTGATAATATGGCATTACCAAATGGTGAATATGTAAATTCAGATGATTTTGAGAATGCATTAGATAAATATATTAACAAATCAAAAGGAAAAACTTATGTTGTTAAGGAAAGAAATGATAAGTTACGTATAACTAATGTAGAAAAATTTAAAAAAGCTTTAAATAACAGTAGTATAATCCATCTTGGTAAAAAAGTTGCTTCAAAATTAGCAATTAGAGGTAGGGAACAAACTACTGTAACTTCAAAAGCACTTGGTGAAGTACGTGGAGAAGCAAAACAAGGACAGTATATTTCTAGAAATGAATTAATAAGAAATTTAAATGAATTATTTGAAAGTAAAAAATTTACTTGGTTAAAAGATTTCGCTACTAAAATTAAAAATAGTGTGACTAAGGCACCTATAAAAGAAGAAAATCGTTCATTCAAAGATGTTTATTCAAGTAGCGATTATGTAATAGATGATGACTTTAAATTAATAAGAAGATAATCAAAGGTAAAACTTTGATTATTTTTTTTTGTTATTTCTTTAAAATAATTTTGTTTTTTGATATACTATATATTAGGTGGTAGTATGGACTCTAAAATGTTGACATTAATAGAAAAATTAAATCTAACAGAAGAATGTAAAAATTCTTTGGAAAGTGCTAAATTAACAAAAATAGTAGGTAATCTAGAAAAAACAAATTATTGTTTTTATATAGAGATTAATGAAATGTTAAATATTGAAAATTATTTAGAATTTACCTCAAAATTAAAAAAATCTTTTCCTAATATAGATAGTGTTAATGTAGTATTCAATGTAAACAATAAAAATTATGATATAATTGTTGATTATTTTAAAGAGATAATTAATATTTTAAGTAAAGAAAGTTCAATGTTAAGCATGTTTATAGATAACAAAGTAGAATATGTGGATAATATATTAAAGATATCTGTGGACAATGTAGCTGAATTAAAAAAATTAGAAGAATACAAATTGAAAATCGAAGAGTATTTTAATAGGATTGGATTTGGCAATTTAAATATAGAAATTTTTGTTGATGAAGAAGAATCTTTAAAAATACAAGAGGAAATAGAAAATAGTAAAATTGATGGAACTAATGTAGATGTATCTATATTAAAACAGGAACCAGCAGTAGAAGAAAATAAACCTGCTTGGAAGAAAAATTATACTCCAAAAAAAATAGAGACAGTAGATGACCCAGATGCAGTTCTTGGAAGAATAATAGATACTGAAGTATCTAGAATGGATACTATAGTAGGTAAGACTCCCCTTATTACATTAGAAGCTGAAATATTTGGTATAGATATTAGAGAGACAAGAACTGATTTAAGAATTTTTACTTTAAAGATTACGGATAGAACTGATAGTATATATGCTAAAATATTTGTAAATGGTGAAGAGGAGACAAATAGATTGTCTAAACTATTAAAACCAGGTAAATGGTATAAATTTAGAGGTTCAATAAAAGAAGATAAATATTCAAATGAAGATGTATTAAGTATATTAGATATAAATATTAGTAAGCATGAAGAGGTTAAAATAATTGATGATGCTCCTGTTAAGAGAGTAGAACTTCATGCTCATACTATGATGAGTCAAATGGATGGAGTAACTAAGCTAGATCTTGGTAAACATACTTGCGAACTTATAAGTAGAACAATTGATATGGGATATAGAGGCGTTGCAATAACCGATCATAATGGTTGTCAAGCTTTTCCAATAGCTTATGGAATTATTAATTCTCATAATAAAGGTATTAGAAAAGGTCTTAAGGCAAAACTAGAAGAACTAGAAGAAAAATTAAAAAATGATGAAAATAATAAAGAGTTACAAAGTGAAATAGAAAGTGTCAAAAAAAATATAGAAAATCCACCAATATTTAAGGGATTGTATGGGACAGAGTTAACACTCGTTGATGATACTGTAAATATTGTTGTAAGACCTAAAGATATACCATTATTAGAATCTACATATGTAGTATTCGATACTGAGACAACAGGATTTAATGCTGCGGGTTCAGATCAAATGATTGAGATAGGTGCGGTTAAAATAAAAGAAGGTAACATAATTGACAGATTTGATGAATTGATAGATCCTGGAAGGCATATACCAGATAAAATAACAGAACTTACTTGCATTACAGATGATATGGTTAAAGGTAAGGATAATGAAGAGACTGTTACTAAAAAATTTCTTGATTGGGTTGGAGATTTACCACTTGTTGCTCATAATGCTAAATTTGATATTTCTTTTATTACAAGTGCTATGAAAAAATATAATTTAGGTGATTTTAATTATACTGTTGTTGATACATTAGAGCTATCTCGTGCACTTGATCAAGGATTTGCTAGACATAGTTTGTCTGCTCTTGTAAAAAGATATAATGTTCCTTGGGAAGAGGATGCGCACCATAGAGCAGATTACGATGCTGAAGGAACAGCTTTAGTTTTTCATCGTATGATGCAAAAGATGAAATCTCAAAATTTTAAAACATTAAAAGATTTAGATAAATTAATATCAAAAGCAGAAATTCATAAATTTGGTCGAACATATCATTTCAATGCAATAGCTATGAATAAAATAGGTTTAAAGAATTTATTTAAAATAATTTCCCTAGCTAATACAACGTATCTATATAAGACACCTAGAATACTTAGAAGTAAATTAGAAGAATTACGAGAAGGATTACTTATAGGTAGCGGTTGCTACGAATCTGAAGTGTTTTTGGAATCTCGTAGTAAAGAAGGTCAGGAATTAATTAATATTATTAATTTTTATGATTATGTTGAAGTTCAACCTCCAGAAGTTTATGGCCATTTAATACAAACAAGTGATTTTAAAAATGAATTTGAAATTCAAAATCATATTAAAAAAATTGTAGAAGCTACAAAATCCGCTGGAAAAATAATAGTTGCGACTGGAGATGTACATCATTTTACACGTGAAGATAAAATTTATAGGGAAATCATAGTAAATCAAAAAGTGCCTGGTGGAGGTAGACATCCTCTTGCTAAATCGAGTATAACTAAAATACCTTCACAACATTTTCGTACAACACGTGAAATGTTAGATGATTTTGAATTCTTAGGTGATGATTTATCTTATGAAATAGTTGTTGAAAATACTAATAAAGTATTAGATATGGTAGATGAAATAGAAGTAATTATTGATACAGGTGGAATACCATTCTCTCCACGTGTAAAGAGTGATGATGGTAAAAGTTATCTAGATTGTCCACGCGTAGTTACTGATTTAGTTTATGAAAAAGCTTCAGACTGGTATGGGGAAAAGTTGCCATTTAACATAGAAGAGAGAATTGCTAAAGAATTATATGGAGATATTGTGTATAAGTGCTGCAATAGCAATGTAAAAGAAAGTTATCCACAAGCATCTATAGAAGTTCAAGAAGAAGAAACTTTTAAAAGTGTGCATAAAGTTATATTAGAGGGATTTGATTCTGTAAAATCAATGTTATGCACACACTTAAAGAAAAATTGGAGTGAAGAAGATGGTGAGTTAACAGATGCTTCATTAGAGAAAAAATTAAAGAAAGAATTGGGAGGAATAATAGGAGGAGGATTTGATCCTATATATCTAATTGCCCAAAGACTTGTTAAACACTCTAATGATGATGGCTATTTAGTAGGTTCTCGTGGTTCCGTAGGATCATCATTTGTAGCTACAATGATGGGAATAACTGAAGTAAATCCATTACCTGCTCATTATAGATGTCTAAAATGTAAGACTAGTATATTTAAAGATGATTTTGGTAAAGATTTAGGTGCAGAATATTCAAGTGGATTTGACTTGCCAGATAAAACTTGTCCAAACTGTGGAAGTGAAATGTATAAAGATGGTCAAGATATGCCATTTGCTACTTTCCTTGGATTTAATGCAGATAAAGTACCAGATATAGACCTTAATTTTTCAGATTTGAATCAAGCATCCGCACATGAATATACAAAAGTATTATTTGGTGTTGATAATGTTTATAGAGCAGGTACTATTGGTACAGTAGCAGAAAAAACAGCTTTTGGATTTGTAAAGGGATATTGTGAAGATAAAAATATAGTAATGCGTTCTGCAGAGATAGAAAGACTTGCTATAGGTTGTACAGGTGTTAAAAGAACGACAGGTCAACATCCAGGAGGTATAGTAGTAGTACCAGATTATATGGATGTTTCAGATTTTACGCCTTTTCAATTTCCGGCAGAGGATCCAACAAGTGCATGGAGAACAACACATTTTGATTACCATGCAATAGATCAAGATTTATTAAAACTAGATATATTAGGACATTCAGATCCAACACAATTACGTATGATACAGGATTTAACAGGAACAGACATATTAAAAGTACCATTAGATGATAAAGATACAATGAGTATATTTACAAGCACAAAGGCACTTGGTGTTACCAATGAACAAATTATGTGTCAAACAGGTACATTAGGTATACCAGAATTTGGTACTAACTTTACAATTGGAATGGTAGCTGAAACAAAACCAACTACATTTGCCGAACTTATTAAAATTTCAGGATTATCACATGGTACTGATGTTTGGTTGGGAAATGCTCAGGAATTAATAAAAAATAAAGTAGTACCATTTAAAGAGGTTATTGGATGTCGTGACGATATAATGGTATATTTAATGTATAAGGGTGTAGCGCCTATTAAAGCATTTAAAATAATGGAATTTGTTCGTAAGGGGAGAGCATCTAAAGATCCAGAAACTTGGGCTACACATAAAAAAACAATGGAAGATGCAGGAATTGAAAAATGGTTTATAGATTCTTGTGGAAAAATTAAATACATGTTCCCTAAGGCACATGCTGCTGCATATGTTATAAGTGCATTTAGAATAGCTTGGTATAAAGTACATATGCCAGTATATTTCTATGCATCATGGCTTACTTCAAAAGCAACAGATGTAGATGTAGAAGTTATGATTAAAGGATATGATGCTATTAAATCTAAAATAATAGAAATACAAAATAAAGGATTTGAAGCTACAAATAAAGAATTAGGTCAACTTGAAAGTTTAAAAGTATGCTTAGAGGCAACTGCTCGTGGTATTAAATTTTTACCTGTAGATTTGAATACAAGTAATGCTACAGTATGGGGAGTAGCAGATGATAAATCTATAATACCTCCATTTGCTAGTATAGAAGGATTAGGTGATACAGTAGCTAAAAATTTAGTAGAAGAAAGACAAAAACGACCTTTCTTAAGTATAGAAGAAGTACAATATAGAGCTAAAGTATCAGGAACTTTAATAGATAAAATGAAATTTATGGGTATATTTGATGGAATGAGTGAATCAAATCAATTAAGCTTATTTGATTAAATAAAGTAATTTTATCTTATAGGTAATATTAACTTTAAAAGATAATGAAAGTCATTTAATTAAATATTTGTGGTGTAATTATATTACATCATAAAGTTTCTAAAATGACTTTTTTTGTTATAAAAATATCTGAATTTAGAAACAAATAGTAGAGGAGGCAAAAAATGAAAGAATATAAATTGTATTTAATAATGAAACCATTAGAACTATTTGATATGAAGAAGCAGAAAAGTATTTTATAAGTGCCATTGATATTATAAGCACATTAACAGATAGCAATAACCCATGACATTATTTGAATGTATTAAAGGGAAGGTTGAGAAATGAAGGGAATGAAACCATGACAAATTGTCACACTTTGAAACTAAAAGAACAAAATAAGAATACATGAAAAAATTGATTTTAGAAACTTGGGTAAAAAGTGGAGTGAAATTGACAATGGATTTTCAGATGGCTATATAGTATATATTATAAAATTTTAGGGATTAAACTCTCTATTGTATTTTATTAAACTTTTTACTTAATTATAAAAATAAAAATTATGTTAAAGATAATACTGGTGAGATTATGATAAGTAAACATAAATATGATAATGGAGTATTATATCTTTATTTTGAATATAGTTATGAATTTGGTAAATTTAATATAAAAAAAACATCAAGAAATTATATAGATACAATAATAGATTATATAAATAAAATAAATTATAAAGGAAATAAAGTAGTAGTTATGGTAGGAAGTATTATTGTTGTTACCCTTCTTTTAAGCGGAAATAAAATTACTAAGATTTACGATCCAGTAGAAAGTAATAATACTATCAATGAAGAGATATCATATAATCAAGATAATTTTGATTATGCAATAGATAAAAATGATGAAAGTTCTAATATAGATGAGAATATTTCAAATGAAGATATGCCAAGTACTGATAGAGATACTACAAATGTTAATCAAAGTAATGAGAAATCAATAAATATAGAAAAAACACATGAAGAAGTAAATTCAAACGATGATACAAAAGATTTAAACAATAATATAGAGGAACCGTCAAAAAATTATATTACCATAATTTATAATAATACTGCTTTAAGTATTGATTTTGAAGATTATATTATAGGAGTAGTAGCTGCCGAAATGCCTGCTTCTTTTAATATTGAGGCTTTAAAGGCACAAAGTGTAATAGCTCGTACCTATGCTTTAAATCTAATTAATAATGGAAGAACTTTAACATCAGATAATTCTACTCAAAATTATATAGATATAAACAGTATGAAAAGTAAATGGGGAAACGATTTTGATAAGTATTATAATAAAATAAAAGATGCGGTTAATGAGACAAAAGGTATTACCATTAAATATAATCAAGAACTTATAGATTGTGTATATCATTCTACTAATAATGGTTATACAGAAGATTCTATAAATGTTTGGGGAAATGATATACCATACTTAAAAAGTGTTGAAAGTCCTTGGGATAAAAATGCATCAAGTTATTTAAGAACAATTAGTATAAGTTTAGAAGATTTTAACTTAAAGCTTAAAACTAATATATCTAGTGATAATCAAATAAGTATATTAAGTAGAAATAGTTCTAATAGAGTAGATAGTATAATGATAGGAGATAAAATGTTTAGTGGTAAAAACTTTAGAACTATTTTAGGTCTTAGATCAACTGATTTTAATATATCTATTACTGATAATTTGGTTAATATTACAACAAGAGGATATGGTCATGGCGTTGGAATGAGTCAGTATGGTGCGAATGGTATGGCGCTTGATGGATATAATTATAAACAAATTTTAAGTTATTACTATAGAGGTGTTACTATAAACTAAAAAAATATCATGTCAATTGATATTTTTTCTTTCTATAATTTTATCTATAATACCATAATTAAAAGCTTCATTAGAATCCATAAAATTATCTCTATCAGTGTCTTTTTCTATAACACTTAAATCTTTGCCAGTATTATTAGATAATATTTTATTTAATTTTTCTTTAGTTTTTAATATATGTTCAGCAGCTATTTTTATTTCAGTAGCTTGACCTTGTGCTCCACCTAAAGGTTGATGAATCATAACCTCAGCATTAGGTAAAATATATCTTTTACCCTTTTTGCCACTACTAAGTAGAAATGCTGCCATAGAAGCACATATTCCCATACCTATAGTAGATACATCACTTTTAATAAAATTCATAGTATCATATATAGCCATGCCATCTGTAACACTTCCTCCTGGAGAATTTATATATATACTAATATCCTCATTATTTAATGAATCTAAATATAATAACTGTGCGACTACACTATTAGATAAATTATTATCAATTTCACCATTAATAATAATTATTCTATCTTTTAATAATCTTGAATAAATATCATAAACTCTTTCACTATTATTGGTTTTATCTATAACTGTTGGTATAATCATAAAATCATCTCCTATGTATATAATAGTTGTAAAGGGGATTTTTATACATAAAAAAAGTCGACAATTATTTAATTTTTTGATAAAATATATTTATAGAATAAGAGGTAAATAATATGGATAAAAAATTTAAAGTTACTTTTAGGGGAAAACAAACTTTAGAATTTAAGGAAGGTACAACATTTAAAGAAATATCAGAATACTTTAAACAGTGTTATAACTATGAAATATTAACTGCTAAAGTGGATAATGATATGGTTGATTTAAGTGAAACTTTAAAGAAAAAATGTAATATAGAATTTTTTGATAGAAGCAGTTCTATTGGTAATTCAATATATGCTAGAAGTGCTAGATTTATATTAGTATTAGCAATCAGAAACGTTTTAGGACCTAAAGTTGAATTAATAGCAGAACATTCTATGGATCATGGTGTTTACTGTACTATTGAAGGTGCTGATATAAATAAAGAAGTAATTAATAATATATATAAAGAAATGAGAGCTATAGTAAAACAAGATTATTTGTATACAAAGCTTAGTGTTTCTAGAATAGATGCAATAAAATATTTTAAAAAGATTAATAAAATGGATAAAGTACATGTATTAAAATATATATCTAACACTTATATAAATTTATATAGAATAAATGATATGTATGATTATTACTATGGAAAAATGGCATACAGTACAAGTCAAATTAATGATTTTAAATTAACTTATATAAAAGATAATGGATTTGTATTATCTCTTCCTGAAATAGTAAATCCTGAATGTACATTAGATTATAGACATCATGCTAAAGTTTTTGATGAATTTTTGGATTATACTAAATGGGGAAAAATACTAGGGCTTAGAAATGCTGCTGATTTAAATCAAGTAGTATCAAGTGCTAAAGTATGTGAACTTGTCAATTTAGCAGAAACACATTATGATAGTCAATTAGCTAAGATAGCAGATGAAATATACAATAGTCCAAGAAATATTAAAATAGTTTTAATAGCAGGACCATCTTCAAGTGGTAAAACTACTACTAGTAAAAAGTTGGACGTATATTTAAGAAGTAAAGGTTTTATAACTCATCCAATAGAGTTAGATAATTATTTTACTGATTTAGATAAAAGAGTTCTTGATGAAAATGGAAAACCAGATTTTGAATCTATAAGAGCAGTTGATGTAAATTTATTTAATAAACAAATATCTCAACTTTTAGAAGGTAAAAGGGTAAACTTACCTAAATTTAATTTTATATTAGGTAAAAGAGAATATAATGATAATTATTTAAAATTAGGAGAAAAGGATATAATAATAGTAGAGGGACTTCATGCTTTGAATGATGAACTTACAATGTCTATAAATAAAAATAACAAATATAAGATATTTATTAGTCCTTTAACTCAATTAAATATTGATAATCATACTCATATACATACAAGTGATATAAGAAAATTAAGAAGAATAATAAGAGATAATAAAACTAGAGGCTTTGGAGCTAGGGAAACTCTTGCTATGTGGCCAGCTATAAAAGCAGGTGAAAGAAATAATATATTTAAATTCCAAGATGATGTTGATACTGTAATAAATTCAGCACTCATTTATGAAATAGGTGTATTAAAAACTTATGTAGAACCGTTACTTTTCAATGTTAATGAGGATGATCCAGAATATCCAGAGGCATTGAGATTAATTAATTTCTTAAGAAATTTTTTACCAATACCTAGTGATGATGTACCATCAGATTCAGTACTTAGGGAATTCATCGGTGGAAGTTGTTTTAAAAGTTAGAAAGAAGGAATATAATGATAAGAGTAGCAATTAATGGATTTGGAAGAATAGGAAGATTAGTTTTTAGAATTATGGAGGAAGATCCTACTTTTGAAGTAGTAGCAATTAATGATTTAACTGATGCAGAGCAATTAGCTTATTTACTTAAGTATGATACAAGTCATGGTAATTATAGAGTAAATGATATAAGTTTTGAAGGAGATAATTTAATAGTTGGTGGAAGAAAGATTAAAGTATATGCTTCAACTAATCCTTCTAAATTACCTTGGAGAGAACTTAATATAGATGAAGTATTTGAATGTACTGGTAGATTTACTGAAAAAGAACAAGCAAGTTTACATATAGAAGCGGGTGCAAAAAAGGTTATAATAAGTGCTCCAGCAAAAGGAGATTTAAAAACAATAGTATATAATGTAAATGAAAATACATTAGATAGTACTGATAAAATAATAAGTGCTGCAAGTTGTACAACAAATTGTCTTGCTCCTGTGCTTAATATAATAGAAAAGAATATAGGTATAAAGAAAGGTTTTATGACTACAGTTCATGCATATACAAATGATCAAGCAACTCTTGATATAGCACATAAAAAAGGTATAAATGCAAGAAGAGGGCGTGCATGTGCAGCAAATATAGTTCCATCTTCAACTGGTGCTGCTAGTGCTATTGGGCTTGTAATACCTTCTTTAAAGGGAAAAATGGATGGAGGAGCTCTAAGAGTTCCTGTAACTACAGGGTCAGTAATAGATTTGGCTTTAGAATTAAATAGAAATACCAGTGTAGAAGAAATAAATAATTTATTTAAAAATAATGCTAATGAAACAGTAGATATTACAATGGATCCAATTGTATCTAGTGATATAATAGGTTCACATTTAGGTGGACTTGTAGATGGACAACTTACTAAAGTAATAGAAGTAGATGGACATCAATTAGTAAAAATAATAGCTTGGTATGATAATGAAATGAGTTATAGTGCTCAGATGGTAAGAACTGCTAAGTATTTAAGTAGATTTTAATTATGTTTTATATACAACTTTTAGGTATACTTGCTTTTTGTATTCTTGTTTTATCTTTTTATAAAAAGAATACAATGACAATACTTACTTATCAAATAACATCAAATTTCATATATGCAGTACATTACTTTTTATTAGGTGGATTATCTGGAGCATTCTGCAGTGTAATTGGTATGATAAGAAATATTGTGTTTATGAAAATAAAAAATAATAAACTTATTTGGACAATTATATTTTTATCACTTTATATAACAGTAACGGTTATATTTTATGAAAATTTTTATTCATTATTACCAATGATGGGTAATTCTTCATACCTAATATCAATGACAAATGGTAGTAGAAAAGCACTACTTATAGGTGGAATTGTAAATTCTATAATGTGGTTAATATACTCAATATTTGTTGGTTCTTATGCTTGTATTTGTACAGAATCAATAATAATAATTTCTAATACAATACAATTATTAAAATTAATTGACTTAAGGGCTAAAAAGTGTTAGAATTGATATATAAATTGTTGATGGAGAATAGTAATAAAATATTATTTTTAAGAGAGTTAATGTTTGGTGAAAATTAATACTTGTATTTTATGAATCTACTCTTGAGAGAAATGTAAACATTTCCGGTGTATGCCGTTATCTTAATTAAGACTATTGTAAGGATGGTACCGTAATATTTTACTCCTGCACTAGTCTTTTATTTGTTTAGGAGGAATTATGATAAAAAAATATTTAGAAGAAGAGAAGTATGAAGAAATTAAAAATAGTGACAACTTAATATATAAGGCATTAGAGCTTGTTACAATATTATTTGAAAATGATAAAGATAAAGGTGGCTTTGATTATTTATTACACTTAATGTATGTATATAAACATGTATATAGTGAACAAGAAAAAGTAATCGCGCTTCTTCATGATACTATAGAAGATAAAGATGTAACCCCATCTGAATTATTAGAACTAGGTTTTCCTAAAAAAATAGTTGATGCTGTACTTATTTTAAGTAGAAAAAAACCTATGGATTACAATAAGTATATAGATAACATTGTAAAGAATGGTTCTATTGAAGCAATAAATGTTAAATTAGCAGATCTTAAAAATAATATGGATATGTCTAGAATAAAAAATCCTACTATAAAAGATTATGAAAGAGTAGAAAAGAGATATACACCATCATATGAAAAATTAATGAATAAATTAAACGAATTAAAGTAAGGAGAAATAATATGTTAGATATAAAATTTGTAAGAGAAAATAGTGAAAAAGTAAAAGAAAATATTAAGAAAAAATTTCAAGATCAAAAGCTTCCACTTGTTGATGAAGTAATTGAACTAGATAAAAAAATAAGAGAGTTAAAAATTGAGGGAGATTCTTTAAGACAAGAAAGAAATTCTACAAGTGATGAAATAGGTGCTTTATTTAGAGAGAAAAAAGTAGATGAAGCAAATGAAAAAAAAGCTAGAGTAGTTGAAATAAACACTAAACTAACTGATATTGAAGATCAAGAAACAAAATTAAGTGAAGAATTAAAAGAAAAAATGATGGTTATTCCAAATATTATAGATGATTCTGTACCAATTGGACGTGATGATAGTGAAAATGTAGAAATTGAGAAATTTGGAGAACCAGTAGTTCCTGATTATGAAATTCCATATCATGCAGATATTTGTGAGGCTTTAAGTGGATTAGATAAAGAATCTGCTGGTAGAACAAGTGGAAATGGTTTTTATTACTTAATGGGTGATATTGCAAGACTTCATTCAGCAATGCTTTCATATGCAAGAGATTTTATGATTAATAAAGGGTTTATTTACTGTATACCACCTTTTATGATTAGAAGTGATGTAGTTACTGGCGTTATGTCATTTGCTGAAATGGATGCAATGATGTATAAAATAGAAGGCGAAGATTTATATTTAATAGGTACAAGTGAACACTCTATGATAGGTAAATTTAAAGGACAAATAGTACCTGAGGATAAATTACCAATAACTTTAACATCTTATTCACCATGTTTTAGAAAAGAAGTAGGAGCTCATGGATTAGAAGAAAGAGGATTATATAGAGTTCATCAATTTGAAAAACAAGAAATGGTAGTCCTTTGTAAACCAGAAGAATCTATGGATTGGTATAATAAAATGTGGAGTTATACTGTAGAATTTTTTAGAAGTTTAGATGTTCCAGTTAGAACTCTTGAGTGTTGTAGTGGTGATTTAGCTGATTTAAAAGTTAAATCTTGTGATGTAGAAGCTTGGAGTCCAAGACAAAAGAAATATTTTGAAGTCGGTTCTTGTTCAACATTAGGAGATGCACAAGCAAGACGTCTTGGTATAAGAGCTAAGGGAGAAAATGGAAATTATTTAGTTTCAACACTTAATAATACAGTACTTGCTACTCCTCGTGGATTAATTGCTGTCTTAGAAAACAATTATGAAAAAGATGGATCTATAAGAATTCCTAAAGCACTTCAACCTTATATGGGTGGTAAAGAGAAAATTGAATTAAAATAATTTAACAAAAAATATTGCCAATAAATATAAGAAAAATAGCAGTTATGTAGATTATTTAAAATATAAAATGTTTGAATAAAGAAAAAAACGATTATTTCGTTTTTTTTGATTTTTTACTTAAATTCTCTTCATATCTCATTATACGTCTTACCTGTTGTATTCTTTTAATAATAGTATTTTTATCTACATTATATTTGATTGATAAACTGTGCACAAATAATAATTCATCAACTCTTGGGTGTGTATTATCATATAAATTAATAGCTTCTTCTATTTCTTCTTTTGGCAGTAAATAGGCAAGAATAAGATAATTTTTTTCGATTGTATTTAATTTTAAGAGTGAATCTAAGCCTTCTTTTATAGTTATAGTTTTTAAAATATTATCCTTTAAAAATTGCTCTAATTCTATAAATTTTTCTACTTCTTGTGTATTTCTCATAAATTCTCCTATAATAAATTAAATTAAAACTCAAACAAAGTTTGAGTTTAATTTCTAAATGGTGTCCCAGAAGGGATTCGAACCCCTGACACTCGCCTTAGAAGGGCGATGCTCTATCCAGCTGAGCTACTGAGACATCTCGTTCCAAGGAACAAGATAATTATATAATAAATTTCAATATTATTCAATACTTTTTGATACACTTTTGTAAATTTCTTCATCTTCTACGTTAAAAATTACTGAATTTACATCATAATTGTCATATATTGACATAGAAATTGTATAAATAACTTCTTCTAGTATTTCTTTTGAATTTATATCATTAAATATAGCATTATTAAAATTAACTACGAATTCTTCTCCTTCATTTACAGATAAAATTTTTGTATTATTGTTTAGGTAACTCATTAAGTTAGGTTTATATACATTATTACTACTTAATTCATCTATAATAACTTCAATTTTATCTCTTGCATCATTATTTATTTTTGTTACGGGAACATAATATTCATTATCGTTAAATTTACTAATATAGTATACAGTAGTTTTGTTTATATCTTTTGTATTTTTTACATCATATTCTTTATTTATACCAAAGCTTCGATCTAATGTAGATGGTAGATTTATTTTTGATTGTGGTAGAGTAGTTAAAATTTCACCATCCATATAAATTATTACATGCTTTATGTCAGCAATACTAGTTAATGTATAAATGATAGATTCTATAATAATCTCTTCATTTTCTTTAGTTGTATTCATAAGCTCGCTATTAAAATCAACTTTTATTACATTATCTGCATATTTTAAACTTAATATTTTAGTGTTTGATGGTATAACTGCTTTAAACCCATTTGGTATACTATCTTGTTTTTTACTATCTATTATAAGTGCTTCTAATAATTCCTTTGCTTTATCTTCAATTTTTTTGCTTTCTGTGACTATTTTAGTACTTGCCAAGTAATTATTAGAATCTAATAAATATATTTCAGAAGTTTCAATATTAGAATTAACATAATTTAATTCTTCTTTTATACTAGTTTCTTTTTTTTCACTTGGAATAAAATAGAGTAATAATATAGTAAAAATAACTACACCACATACTATAAACTTTTTTTTATAAAATCTTTTTAACATTTTATCACCACTAAATTATATGAAAAAAACGTATAAAAATACGTTTTATAATGAAATTTCTCCAAGTCTTAACAATTCAACTACAGCGCTTGCTCTTCCTTTAACACCCAATTTTTGCATAGCATTTGATATATGATTTCTAACAGTTTTTTCACTTATTTCAAGTTTAGAAGCTATTTCCTTAGTAGTTTTATTTAATATTAACATTTCAAATACTTCTTTTTCTCTTTTTGTTAGAATATTTTTTTTCATTTTTCCCTCACTTCCCATAGAGTGGTTTATATTTTCTCATATTATTTTATGTTGATTATAAGATTAGGTGCTTATAAGAGCCTAAAAAAATAACTCTTAAAGTTATTTTTGAAATTTAACAGTAATATATTTATAGTTTTCATAATTGGATTGTATGGTCCTCATTATATTATTAGCAAGATTTTCAGAATGTTTTTCACTATTTATAGTAACACTTATCTCATCATCTTTTATTTTTATAAAAGAACTAAGTTTATAACTTTCTTTGATTTGAGCCTCTAATTTTTCTTCTTCTCCACGATTATCATTTAGTTCTTTTATTTTTTCATAAGCTTTATTCTTTTCATCAACAGAAGATTTCTCATTTGTAAGTACTAATTGTAAATCTTCTATTTCTTTAGACATTTTCTCATCTGATTCAACTCTGAGAGCTACTAAAATATCACTATCATTAATTGATATAGTAGGCTCATCTTTACTTTCTTCCTTGGTAACATCTTTATTTGTTGTAAGTAACAACTCACTTGGCATAGTAATATAATAAATACTTAATACTAAAATTAAACTAAAAAGGGTTAAAAACCATAAACTTTTTTTATTTATCATAAGATCCTCCTGTCTCATCTAATAGATTATATTTATTTAAAATCCAAATATTACAAAAAAATGTGCAAAATAATCATTTGCATACATACTAAATTCTCTTATGAGATAATATGTGTGGTGGTATTATGCAAGAATCAAAAAAATTTAAATCAAAAGACGATATTCAATATATAGTAGGTACAAATGTTAGAAAGATGTGTAAGGATAAAAATATTAATTTAATGGAGTTTTCTGAAGAAATAGATATATCATATGAATATTTAAGACACATAGTAAGTATAGGAGGACAAAAATCATTATCTTTTTATTCTATGTATAAGATAGCTAAAATACTTGGCGTTACTATGGATGATTTATGTGATGGTATATTTGATGATAAAAATAAGAAATAACTTCTTTTTTTTTATATTAAAATATGTTAAAATTATAATAGGTGATGGTATGATAAAGTTAGTTTTGGTGCGTCATGGAGAGAGCGAGTGGAATTTAGAAAATAAATTTACTGGATGGACAGATGTAGATTTATCCGTTAATGGAATAAGAGAAGCAAAAGAGGCAGGAATTGTTTTAAAAGAAAAAAACTTTAATTTTGATATAGCTTTTACTTCTGTTTTAAAAAGAGCTATTAATACGTTAAGTTTAATATTAGATGAAATGAATTTAGAAGGTATTGAAGTAAAGAAAAGTTGGAAACTAAATGAGCGTCATTATGGGGCTCTTCAAGGCTTAAATAAAAAAGAAACTGCTGATAAATATGGAGAAGAACAAGTTTTACTTTGGAGAAGAAGTGCCTCTGTAAGACCTCCTAAACTTGATGTAACAGATGCAAGATATCCAGGTAATGACCCTAAATATAAAGATTTAAAAAAAGAAGAGTTACCTTGTTGTGAAAACTTACAAGATACTATTAAAAGGGTAATAGAATATTGGAATGAAGAGATAAAACCTCAAATAAAGAGTGGTAAAAAAGTAATAATAGTAGCTCATGGAAATAGTCTTAGAGGATTAATAAAATATTTAGACAATATGACAGATGATGAAGTTTTAAAGCTAGAGATTCAAACAGGTAATCCTATTTGTTATGAATTAGATGATAATTTAAAACCTATAAGACATTATTATTTAAAAGAAGAATAATATGAGTTTAAATTATAGTTTGATTGATACTCTAAAATTATTTAAAGATTTAATTAGTTATCCGTTTTTTTTAACAACAATACTATTTTCATTATTAATTATTATTTTATTAATTTTAAATAGTAATAGAAATATATCAAAATATATATTAATTAGTACAAATATAACACTTGTAATATTAATTTTATTTTATTATATGCAAAAAATAATAGGTTTTAAATTTTATAATCCTATAGGAAATATTTATGTTTATTTTATAAATAGTATTATTTATTTAGTTATAAGTAGTTTTATAATATTAAAAAGAAAATATAATATAATAGACTATATATTATATTTTATATCTATAGTTTTTATATTATTTTCCATATTTATGACTCATTATTTAAAAGTTAATTATTTGGTAATAATAGGTAATATATACCCAATTATAGTATTTGGTAATATATTATACTTTCTATATTATATTATTTTAATCATAAAGAATTTATTAAAAAAGTGTGGAATTTTGACAAAAAATATGTAAAGTGTTATAATTATCACATCTTTTAAAGGAGTGAAGTAATTTGAAAATTACAAGCGTAGATTTAAAAATTAGTGCGGTTAGACGTAGTCAATATCCAACAGACGAACAATCAGAGTATTTATTGGTAGGTAAAAGTAATGTAGGTAAAAGTAGTTTTATAAATACTTTAATAAATAGAAAAAACTTTGCTAGAACAAGTGCGACACCTGGTAAAACACAAACAATAAATTTTTATCATGTAAACGATAAATTTTATTTAGTGGATGCTCCAGGATATGGATTTGCAATGTTAAGTAAAAAGAAACAAAAAAAATTTGGTTTAATGATGGAAGATTATTTACAAAACAGACCTAATTTAAAACAAGTATTTATGTTAATTGATTTTAGACATAAACCATCTAATGATGATCTTATGATGTATAATTATTTAAAACATTATAAAATACCAGTAACAATAGTTGCTACTAAAACAGATAAAATAGGTATTACTCTTCATCAAAAACAAAGAAATTTAATATTAGATGAGTTAGATTTAGTAGTTGGAGATGATTTCATAATGTTCTCTAATGTAACTAAAATAGGTAAAAAAGAAATATATGAAAAAATAGAAAGAACAATGTAGCTTAATTGTTCTTTTTTCATACTATAAAATAGGTGAATAAAATGAGTGTAAAATTCATAGATGATAAAGAATTTGATATATATTTAAAAAAGAGTTTTATAAAAGATATAGATTTCAATAAAAAGGAAGAACTTGAAATATATTTTAAAAGATTATTTAAAATATTAAATAATAAATATAATATTAAAGTAGAAGGATTCTATGAAATAACAGTATATGTAGATAAATTTTATGGAGTTATATTACACTTAGAAAAAGAAGAATTAGATTATTATGATTATTTTAAAAATCAAGTAGATATGAGAATAATGACAACTGATACTGAATTTTTATATTTAGTGGATGATATACCTCTAAATATAATAGATAAGATAGAAATTATTAATAATGATGATAATATATATATTAAAATAAAAAAGAAATTAAATGATATAGAAATGATGACCTTAATGGAGAATAGTATTATTACTTATAATGTGCTATAATACATATTGGTGGTTTTATGAAAGTTATATTTCTTGATATAGATGGAGTTTTAAATACTGAAGAAACATATATGGAGAAATCTACAGATTTAGATATAGATGTTTTTAGATTAGAATATTTAAAAGAAATAATAGATAATACAAAAGCTAAAATAGTATTAAGTTCGTCTTGGAGATATTTTTTTCATAAAGAAAATGATAAAATTTTACCTAGAACTATTAGAGGTAAAGATTTATATGATTTGTTTAAAAAATATGGTATAGAAATTTATGATATCACCACTACAGATTTTTGCTTTAGAGAAGAACAGATAGATGATTATTTGAAAAATCATGACGTTGATAATTTTGTTATATTGGATGATGAAGTTTTTCATTTGAAAAAATATGAAAATACTAAACTTATTAAAACTAATTTTTATAAGAAAGATGGTTTACCACTTGGACTTTGTATGGAGCACATACCTTTAATAGAACAAAAATTAAAAGAGAATATAAAGATGAAAAAACTGATTAAATAATCAGTTTTTATATTACTATAGCGAACAAGTTTCCAGAACCTTTATTAACTAATTTAGTAAGTGTTTGTTGTAATTTGTATCTTGCATTTTCAGGTGTTAATGAAAGTTTAGCCTGGATACCTTCTTTAACTATATTATCTATACTTCTTCCAAATATTTCACTTTTCCATATAGCGCTAGGGTCAGTATCTTTATCTTTCATAAGATAATCTATTAATTGTTTACTTTGTAATTCAGATCCAATAATAGGCTCAAAAGTAGATTCTACATCAACTCTTATCATATGTATAGAAGGTGCAACTGCTTTTAATTTAATACCATAACGAGAACCTTGTTTAATAATTTCAGGTGTTTCTAATTTCATATCATTTAATGTAGGAGATGCAACTCCATATCCTGTTGTTCTAACCATTTTAAGCGCACTTTTTATTTGATCATATTCCACTTTAGCTTCATTGTAGTCTTGGAATAACATAAGAAGATCTGCTTTACTTCTAACATCTATTCCCATAGTACTTTTTAGAACTTCGTCATATAAACCATCTGGAGCTTCTAAATTTATAGTAACAATACCAGTTGAAGTGTCAACATCTGAAATATATGCTTTTTTAATATGTTCACAATCTGAAAAGTGATTAGTAATACTTTCAATGTCTCTTAACTTATCAACTTCAATAACACTTTCTCTTATTTTTTCTATGTATTCAGACTTAAGTGAATTAGTTGGATTTAAGCAAGCTATCCAATCTGGCATATTTACTTTAACTTCAGTAACAGGGAATTCATAAAGTGATTCTCTAAGTACACTAAATACTTCTTTTTCAGTCATAGTTTCAATAGAAATAGGAAGTACAGGTACTTGATAATCACTAGATAATTTTTCTGCCATTCTCTCAGTTTCAGGTAAGGTAGGATGTGCTGAATTTAATATTACTATAAATGGTTTACCTATATCTCTTAATTCTTCAACTATTCGCTGTTCAGCCTCTACATAACTTGATCTAGATATTTCACCAAAAGAACCATCAGTAGTAACAACAATTCCTATACTAGAATGATCTTTTATAACCTTTTCAGTACCAATTTCTGCAGCTTCAACAAAGGGTATTTCTTCATCATACCAAGGTGTTTTTACCATTCTTGGACCATTTTCATCTTCATATCCTTTCGCACCATCAATTACATACCCAACACAATCTACTAATCTAACATTACAGCTAAAATTATCTATATTAATATTAGCTGCATTACTTGGAACAAATTTAGGCTCTGTTGTCATAATCATCTTACCTTGAGCAGATTGAGGTATTTCATCTAAACATCTTTTTCTTTCATATTCATCTTCAATATTAGGTACGACTAGATTTTCAATAAATTTTTTAATAAATGTTGATTTACCAGTTCTAACCGCACCAACAACACCCAAATATAAATCTCCACCAGTTCTATCTGAAATACTTTTAATAATTTCTAACTTTTCCATAATTTACCTACTTTCTAATTAAATATATGAACACAAAAAAAAGTTATTCAAAAAAATAAGAAATTCATTGACTTTTATGATTTGGATGTATATAATAAAAATCAATTTAGGAGGTGCCTTTGTGAAATTAAATTTACCAGTTATATTATTAAAGGGCACAGTCCTTATGCCTTATAATGAAATAAAATTAGAATTTGAAGATGAACCAAGTAAAAGTATAATAGATGAATCAGAACTATTTCATAATAATAAATTATTTGTAGTAACAGTTCCTAGTTTAGAAGAGGAAATTTCAATAAAATCATTACCGAAAATTGGGATAATCGCTCATATAACACGTAAATTATTGTTACCAAATGGTAAAGTTAGGATATCACTTAGAGGATTAAAAAGAGGTTTAGTAATTGAGTATTTAAATCCTAATAGAGATTCAATAGAATCGATAATAGAAGAAGTAATAGATGAAAAATTAGATGAAGATGAAGAAGTAGGTAATATAAAAAAATTACGTAAAGAATTAGAAGAATATATAGATAATGTTCCTAATATGAGTAATAGCTTAGAAGTTTTAATACAAGATAAAGAAAATTTAAGCGAAATAACGGATATAATAGTAAATCATATGCCTATAGATAATTCATCTAAATTAAAATATTTAAAAGAAACTAGTTCAATTAAAAGAACAAAAATGTTACTTGAAGATATATATAAAGAAGAACAATTATTTAATATAGAAAAACATATAGATTCCAAAGTTAAAAGGGAATTAGATAAAGATCAAAAAGATTTTTACTTAAAGGAAAAAATAAAAGTACTTAAAAGCGAATTAGGAGAAATTTCACCAAAAGAAGTTGAAGTATCTAAATTAAAAGAAAAATTAGAAGAATTAAATATAAATGATACAATAAAAAACAAAATAAGATATGAAATAGTTAGATATGAAAATATGTCTGTAATGTCTCCTGAAGTTAGTATAGTAAGAAATTATATTGATATTATGCTTAATCTTCCTTGGAATACATACACAAGTGATATAGAAGATTTAAATCAAGTATTAAATAGTTTAGATGAGAGTCATTTTGGACTTAAAGAAGCAAAAGAAAGAATTATAGAATATTTAGCTATAAAAAAACAATCTAATAATATCAATACACCAATAATATGCTTAGTAGGCCCTCCAGGTGTAGGAAAAACTACGTTTGCTTATTCAGTTGCAAAAAGCTTAGGCAGGAAGTTTGTAAAAATATCAGTAGGCGGTCTTGATGATGAAGGTGTTATAAAAGGACACATAAGAACATATATAGGTGCTACATACGGAAAAATTATAGATGGAATAAAGAGATCTAAAAGTTCTAATCCTGTATTTTTAATAGATGAAATAGATAAAATGGGTAGTAATTATAAAGGAGATCCAGCAAGTGCTCTATTAGAAGTATTAGATACAAACCAAAATAAATACTTTAAAGATAATTATATAGATGAAGAATATGATTTATCTAAAGTGTTATTTATAACAACTGCAAACAGTATTACAACAATACCAGAAGCACTAAGAGATAGATTAGAGATAATTAATATAAGTGGATATACGGAATTAGAAAAACTAGAAATAACAAAAAATTATTTAATACCAGTAATATGTAAAAGTCATGGAACTAAAAACATTAAAATAAAAGATGAAGATATATTAAATATAATTAGATATTATACAAAAGAATCTGGTTTAAGAGAATTAGAAAGAATGATATCTAAAATAGTTAGAAAAGTAGTTACTAACAAAATAAAAAATAATAAAAGATTAAATTTAACCATTAATAATATAGAGGAATATCTAGGTAAAAGAATATATGATATAGATAAACCAAATAGTGATATAGGCATTGTAAATGGACTTGCTTATACAAATACAGGTGGAGATATACTACCTATTGAAGTAAATCATTTCAAGGGTAATGGAAACTTGATAATTACAGGATCTCTTGGAGATGTAATGGTAGAGAGTGCTAAAGTCGCACTTAGTTATGTTAAATCAAATTATAAAGCATTTGGCATAGATTATAAATTATTTGATAATGATATACATATAAATGTACCTAATATTGCTATAAAAAAGGAAGGACCTAGTGCTGGAATAACATTAGTAACTGCCATAATAAGTGATTTAACTAATTTAAAAATAAGAGACAATATAGCTTTTACTGGAGAGATAACACTAAGAGGTAATGTTATAAAAATAGGTTCATTAAAAGAAAAAGTTATAGGTGCCTATATAAATAATATAAAAACAATATTTATACCATTTTCTAATTTGAGTGATTTAGAGGATATAAATGATGATATAAAAAATAAAATAGAATTTATACCAGTAAAACGTTATGATGAAATATATAAGTATTTAATGGGGGAAAACAATGGAAGATAAATTTATAGGATATAGATCAACAAAATTAGGTTTATATATAATTTTTAATGAAATATATAACGATTATAGTGATGAACCATTTATATTTGATATTACTATTATAGAATGTTTAAAGGAAGCGATAGAAGCATTTGTAGAAAGAAATATACTTTCTTTAGATATGCAAAATAATATATACAATTATTTATACCAAGCAAGAGAAATCTATGATGAAAAAAGAGAAAATAGAATAGAATTAATAAATGAAATAATAAAAATAATGAATCAAAGCAGTGTAGATAATTCTATGGGATTTTATAAATATGAATTATATAAAAGACAAGATGATAAGAGATGCTTATCATATAGTGGAGAACAAGTGGCAGCAGAAATAGATAATATTAAAAAATCTATTTGTAACGATTTTCTAGTATTTTCTGCACAAAATAGTATAGATACATCAGATAAAGAATTTATAGAAGAAGAGTTACAAGAATTAGTAGATGATCCTATGTACTATAACACTTTGAATGCCTTTTTATATGAACAACCTATTCTTTTTAAAGATTTAACATTTTATAATAGAACAATTTGTGTATTAGATTTAAAAATGGAAAAATATAAGAATCGTAGTATAAAAAAATTAAATAAAAAATTCGTAAAAGATATAAAAAAAAGAACGAAAAACAAAAAAATATAGGATTGATTAATCAATTCTTTTTTAGTATAATGAGTATAGTTGAAAATAAGAAGGTAGGGATAAGAATGAGAAAAAATAACGCCTGGGGGGGGTAACCTATAGT